>ULMR01018133.1_pt1 | contig 16224 bp, 13 predicted proteins | sample 1951711 | NCBI WGS metagenome assembly ULMR01 (sample SAMEA4835556, study PRJEB28245) | human gut metagenome | biome: gut microbiome; material: fecal sample | place: Denmark | collected 2008 | reverse complement strand
AGTTGTGTTTCTCCATGTACAAATGGCAAAGTTCGTGGAAGCTCTGGTAATTGCGAATGTCCGATTAACACAGAAGATGTAAACGGTTCTTGTAAACCTAAATGTACAGGCGGCAAAGTTCGTAACTTCTTAGGCCTATGTGTTTGCCCATCAGGAACAGAAGAAAAGAATGGTGTTTGTGTTGCACCTCCTGCTGTTTCAATTCCAACTTGTACAGGTGGTAAAGAATGGAACGGATCAGCTTGTGTTTGCCCGTCAGGCACAGAAGATGTTTTTGGAACTTGCAAACCTAAATGTTCAGGCGGCAAAGTACGTAACAGCTCAGGTATTTGCGTTTGCCCTTCAGGAAAAATTGAACAGGACGGTATTTGCGTTGCTGAATCTATATACTGCTTCGGTGGTAGAGAATGGAACGGTTCTGAATGCGTATGTCCTGAAGGTAAAGAATGGACAGGATTATATTGTAGAGATATTCCGAGAGTTTATGATTGTACGGGAACAGCTCCGTGTGGTAAACAATGCGATACAAGTACAGGTAATTGGATAAATATTCCTGGCTTTAGCAGAGAGTGTGATCCTGAACAAAATAAAGTTTGGAGTGAATCTCAATGTGCTTGTGTTCCTTCAAGCAGAACAATTGCACCGAAAGGTCAAAATTATTGCGAATATATGGTTAGCGTATTGAACACAAAATCAAATGCTCCAGAATGTACAGGTAATGCAATCTCAACAAATGCACTTGACTTCTCGGATAAATTACCTGACATTACGTTAAGAAACGGTATGCGTTTATTTAACGTACGTCAAAACCCTCAAATGATTCCTGCTCTTGCCAATAACGTTGAGGGCGGTAAGGTTACATTGAATGGCGTTGAAGTCGATACAAACAGATGGGGTTATACTGTTTATGTTGATATCGATGGAGAAAAAGGTAACTCTGAAAAATGGGTTGATGTATTCCCATTCTATGTAACATTGAGCGGTATGGTAATTCCTGCTTACGATGAAGACACCCCTGGAGTATATGGCGGTGATAACCGTAACTTCCTTCAAGTAAGTATTGAAGATGAAGTAATTGACAACGGTCGCCGTAAAACTAAATGGCTTGCAAAGAGTGTTTCTTATAAAGAAGCAGCTTGCGGTTCTGGTTATATAGGTGCTAATACTCCATATTGTAAAAATGGAAATGCAGTACCAATCAAAAATGAATGTACTTTAGATTCATCATTATGTCGATTAAAATACATAAAACCAATTAAATTCTTATTTTAATTGAATTTATGAATAATAAAAAAGAGTGGATATTATATCCGCTCTTTTTTTTATTTATTATGTATTATTAAAAAATCCTTTACCAAATTAATTTATTAGTTTATAATTGTTATATGGAAAGAGATATAGTAAAATTACAAGGATTAAATATTGACACTTTTTCGTTTGAAGAAGCTGTCGAGTATGCAAAAAGTATTTCAGGACAAATTGTTACTTTGAATCCTGAAATGGTTAATAATGCCTGTGTTGATCCTGATTTTGCAGAAATTATAAATTCTGCGGAACTTGTTATTCCTGACGGTGTCGGGGTTGAATTGGGATTGAAAATCTTAGGGTATAATGTCAGAAGAATTGCAGGTATTGAATTTTCTCACAGAATGATTGAAGAATGTGCAAAAAATCAACATTCTGTCGCTTTAATTGGTGCTAAACCTGAAGTCGTTGAAAAAGCTAAAGAAAATCTTCAAAAAGAATTTCCTGATTTATACATTACATATACTCATGACGGGTATTTTGACGATGATGAACAAATTATCAGAGAATTAAAAATAAGACAGCCAAGGTTGATTTTGTGTGCTTTGGGCTCTCCAAAACAGGAAGAATTTATCTATAACAACAAAAAAGATTTCCCTGAATCTATATTTATAGGTGTTGGCGGAAGTTTTGATGTTTGGTCAGGTGTTGTTGAAAGAGCTCCTGAAATTTGTCAAAAATTATGTGTTGAATGGTTATATCGTACAATTAAAGAGCCAAAAAGGTTTAAAAGAATATTCCCGACTTTGCCTTTGTTTGTATTGAGAGTTTTGAAAGAAAGATTTATTCCGAAGGGAGTTTAAGATGTTAAGCGAAAATGAAGTAAAAGAACTCGAAAGTTTTGCTAAAGAAAACAGACAAAATATTATAAAAATGGTTTATAATGCGCAATCAGGTCATATTGGCGGAGCTTTATCAAGTGCTGATATTTTAACTGTTTTGTATCACAAATGTATGAAAACTTGTCCACAGTGGCGTGATTCTAAAGATTTTGACAATCATGACAGATTTGTTCTTTCAAAAGGACATGCATCTGCTGCTTTGTATGCTGTATTGGCACAACTTGGATTTTTCTCTAAAGATGAACTTATGTCATTTAGAATTTTCGGTTCCAGACTTCAAGGACACCCTACTCCTAAATGTCCTGGAGTTGAAGTTGCAACAGGCTCTTTAGGTCAGGGATTGTCAATTGCTTGCGGTATGGCTATGGGATTGAAGCTTGATAAAAATCCTGCAAATGTATTTTGTATTTTAGGTGATGGCGAATTGCAAGAAGGTAGTGTTTGGGAAGCATTTATGCACTGTGCACAGCTAAAACTTGATAATATTGTTGCAATTATTGATAGAAACAGATTACAAATTGACGGTTGCACAGAAAATATTAAGTCTCTTGATCCGTTGGATGATAAATTAAGAGCTTTTAATTGGGATGTTCAAGTTATTGACGGACATGATATTAATGCTATTTATGAAGCTATTGAAAAAGCTAAAAAAGCTCAAAAACCTGCTGTAATTATTGCAAATACTGTTAAAGGCAAGGGCGTTTCATTTATGGAAAATAATGCAGGTTGGCATGGAAAAGCTCCTAATAAAGAGCAATTTGATTTAGCTATGGCAGAATTGGCATAAGGGATTTGATATGATTTGTGATAATTTGGATAATATTTTAAAATACGGTGAAATATCTGAAAAAACTGCGAAGTTTTTGTTATCGTTAAATTCTCAAACCCCTGTCGGACATTATGAAATTGATGAAAATGTCTATGCAAATGTAGATGTTTATGAAACAAAAACTTTTGATAATTGTAAATATGAAGCTCATAAAAAGTATATAGATATTCAAATGCTTTTAGACGGAAATGAACGTTTAGATTGTACAGATTTGAATAAGCTTGAGCTAACAGAGTTATATGATGAAAAAAGAGACATAATGTTTCTTGAAAACTCTAAAGTAATGCCTGATGCTTCTTTCAAATTGTCTCCAAAAAGGTTTGTAATGATATACCCGCATGAAGCTCATAGACCTCAAATGGCAATTGAAAAGCCTGTGAAGGTTAAAAAAGTTGTTGTTAAAATATTAGGAAAAAGTTCTGCAATTTAATTATTAAAAAAATTATCAAATATTAAAAATAAATTTCTTTTACAAGTGAAAGAATTTTATTTATAAAATTGCGGTATGCGCTACGGTCAGCTTCGCCTGAAAGAATAATATCGGCTTTTGAAGCGGTTGGATGAACATGAGTTTTTGCTTTGTTTGAAGCATTTTCGTATACTTCATCAGCAGAATCTCCTAAATCTCTTTCTGCGGCGCGTCTGTAAAATCTTTCTTTTTGTACGTTATGTGATACATCTACGTATATTTTGAAATCAAATGCATCAACAACTTTGTCTGTCAGTGTAAACAATCCTTCTGAAATAATTATTTTAGAAGGTAATGCAAGTTTTACGTTGTCACGTCTTATTGCAGTCCCTGACATATCATATTCAGGCAGGTAAACTTCTTTGCCGAAAAGTAATGATTTGATATGGTTTTTCATTAATTCAAGTTCAAGTGCTTCAGGTACGTCTAAATCGTAGTGTTTTGCAAATTCTGCAAAGCTTCCGGCTTTTTTAACCATATCAGAGCGATCATAATAGTAATCGTCTGTATTTATTCTGGTAATAGCATTTTCAACACAATATTCGTCAGCAAAATTTTGAATTGTATTAATGATGTCAAATGCAATTGTTGATTTCCCGCTTGCGGTTTCTCCTGCAATTCCGATTGAACAAGAGCGTGTAATATTATTTGATAAAAATAAAGCCATTTTCTGTATAACAGAAGGCTTTACTTTACGAAATATTGAATTAGAATTCTTAAGTTCATCAGAAAAAATTTGATTTAACTTTTTCTCGATGTAAAGAAAACGATTTTTATCGGAATTGAGAAAACTTTTAGGGTTGTTATTATTTAAATCTGTATATTTTTTTATTAATGTATTTTGCAATGTTAAATCCTTTTTCTATTATACATTGAAAAATATGAACAAAATTTTTTTTGCTTTGTTTTCCTATATGTTACCAAAAATAAATATAAAAAATACAAAGTGTGTATAAATGTTAATTTTATATTTTTTTGAATACGTTTTTCATAATATTTACAAATCCGTTTTCTCCTAAATAGCGTTCTATAAAGGAAATCCTTTTATCATGGTCGCCAATTAAGAACAGACTGTTGGATTTTAATTTATCAGATACACGTTTTACAAAATCTTCAATTTTGTGTTCATCAAAATATCCGAGGATGTTTCTGCACATTAAAACTGTGTTAGAGTTATCTTCCATTTTTGCAAGAACTTTGTACATATCTTTATTCTCAAACACAACTTTGTCTGTTAAAATATCAGAAACTTTTAAGGTTTTTACTTTTGCATCATGAATATCGTCTTTAATATCAAGTTTTTTGCCTGATTCCGTAAAATATTTATCGTAATTTTCGGTATTCATTTGCAAAGTCATTCTATCAAACATTATTGTGTTTAACATTTTGCTTTTTGCGGCTTTAATAACTTCAGGATCGATATCATAAGCTCTAATCGGGAAAAATTTTCCATCATCAGGAGATGGATTGTTTTCAATAAGAGATATTATTTTGGTGTAAGCTTCTGATCCGTCAGATGATGCGAATTGTACTATGTTAACTTTGTCCTTGTCTTTAAAATGTTTTTTTTCGTATTTGGCAAGTCTTGCCCATTCAATATCATCTCGGAACATCCAAGTATTAGTTCCAATTTCATCTCCATCAGAGTTAATGTAGTGTCTTTGTGTTGTGCCGAAGCTTAATGATTTTTGTGGCTTTTTGTTGTAAAAAGCATTGTTATTATGTAAAAAAGATGTAATTTGCATACTGAGTAAATACTTGTGAAAAAAAATTTTTGCCTAATTGTTAATAAATATTTAGTGGTTGTTTAAATGTTTCCGCAACAATTTTATTTTAACTTTAAACTGTCACCCTGAACTTGATTTAGGGGCTCAATGGTCAAACGGATTCTGAAACGAGTTCAGAATGACTCGCTTTTTTATATGAGTTTAGAGTTAATCATAAATAGATTCTGAAACAAGTTCAGAATGACTTGTTTTCTGTAAGAATCTAAAATTGCATGGATAATGATGAAAATATAATTTTATTTATTAAGTTGAGATTTTTGGATATTTAGCCTGTTTATTTTTATTTCTCTAATTGCTTCTCGCATATTATCAATTATCCATTCTAAATGATTAATTTGGTCACAATAATATACTGATTGAGAAGTAATTCTTTTAAAACCTTGATCTATGCTTGCTAATTTGCTAATTTCCAATTCATATTCAGCAATTTTCTTTTCCATATTTGCAATTTGAGCTTTTTCACTATCAGTTAGTTTTAGAATAGGCCCTTTATATTTTGATAGTGGCTTTAAATTTCTTCCTAACATACTAACTTGGGGGTAAGAACATCTTGATAGCATATAATTCCTTTCTACACTGTTTGTATAAGAATAAAAACAAAAGGGGAAAAATTATTGCTAGCAAATTGTAAAATGTTACATACTTATTTTGTATTATTTAAGATTCTGAAACAAGTTCAGAATGACATTTTTATGTTTTTAAGATAAATCCAGAATGACATGTTATAAGCTGACTTTAAAAATTCCCAATAAAAAATGCCGAAGGCCGGACTCGAACCGGCACGTGGTTGCCCACACAAGATTTTGAGTCTAGCACGTCTACCAATTTCATCACTTCGGCATAAATTAAATTGTCATATATTTATTCTAACAGAAACATTTCAAATTTCAAATAGAATTTTTAAAATTTTTATTAATGAATATTTGAGGGGCTAATTGTTTAATTTAATAATAACTAAAATTCGTTAAACTATTATGGGGTGAGGGTTATGAGATATAAAATAATTATTTGTTTATTTGCTCTTTTATTGAATATTCAATCTGTTTATTCCGCTGTTATGGAAGGCGGTGTTTCTAAAACAGGCATGGGTGATTCCAGCAGAATTGTCGATAATGCTACAAATTTGCCTGTTGCTGGTGCAAAGGTTACTTTGCCAAAACAAAATTATTCTACCATATCAGATAGCAATGGTGCCTTTCAACTTAAAGGAGATATCAAAGGGACAACTATCATGTCTGTTGAAAAAGAAGGATATCGTCCGTTTTCTTTAACTATCAATGAACGTATTGCGGCAAAACCTATTATTGTTGGTATTGAAAAAAGTAATGTCCAAGATGTTATAATTTCTTCTGAAATGTTTCACTTGGGAGATGACAATTTTTCTGATAATTCCGCAAATTCAGGTGAATTTAAAGGAAAGTCAATTGGACCTTTTTTTACTAAATCCTTTAAAATTGCCGCAAATGCTTTAACTAAGAAAAATTATCTTGTAATAGGTTCAATAATTGGTATTGATACACTTATGGCAAGAAATTTGAGGCAGAATTCTATTGTAAATTCTTTTTCAAGTCCGCCGGAAGTATTTTTTAACGGCTCAAAAATTGCTGAAATTCAGTTAAACGGTGACGGACAAAGAATTCAAATACCTAATCATCTTTTACGTCCGGGACAAATTAATGAAGTTACAATAAAAACAGGCAGAAACTTGAAACAGACTGCATATATTGATTATGATGATATTGAATTTATGAATATTTCTATCCAGTCAGAATAATAAAAACGACTTTCGGGTATAAAAGTCGTAAATTAAGGAAACAAAATATATTTAAATTTTTATTTATGTCTTTAATAAAGTTGTATTGTATATAAAGTTTTTTATTATTAACCGAATGTTTTGAATGTTGATTCTGTGTTCTTTTCGATAACTTTTTGAACAGCATCCATTTCTGTTTGAATTGCGTCTTGTTCTGTATCCAATTGTTTTAAACGTAATTCAAGGTTTTTATCTTCTGCTTGGATAATTTCAATTTTTGCATTGATATTTTGAATAGATTGATCGTATTCGTATTTATCGTATTCATATTGGTTCATTGCATCATCATAGGCAGCTTGATCTGTTACGGTGTTTGTTGTTACAGCATAAGTAACTTCATCAGCTTGACCCGGATTTAGGGTAATATTTATAACTCTACCTGTTGAATCTTGTTCTAATCTTGCTGTAACCCCTTTAATTTCTTCTGTCTCTTGTGCTGAACCTACTGTATATGTCGGAATTGAACTTTGTGATGAACCTGTGTCGCTATATATTGCACTATCTAGTGTTTCTTGTTTTACAAAATATGGAGACCAAGTTTTTGTTGTTGTGTTTTGTACATATCTTACAAGCCAATTTCCATCGCCATATTTATCGTTTAATTCTTCTATGTAAGTATTTTCTTCTTTTAATAAATGTTTTAATTGATCATCTGAAAGAGTATTAAGATATTGATCGTTACCTCTTAAAGTTTTTAATTCCTCTTCGCTCATTTGATCAATAGCATTAGGATCTCTTTGAGTCATTTCTCTTAGTTGAATTGCTCCCACAAAGTAATTGTATTGTGGGGTTTGTTCTGTGCCGACATTTTGTCTTGTATAAATTGTCGGTGCTGTTTTAATTACTGCGAAATCGTTTGTCCAAGTTGCTGTATAGCTTATTAAATATGTACCGTCAACTTGTGCAATCATTGATGAAATAGAGTTATTTAGAGAACCGTCTTTGAATGTATAAACTGTTTTTGTATAATCTGCGGTTGAAGGAGGAACAGGAACAGTCATTCCCAAAAGTTGGTTATAGTAGTTAGCAGATTGGTTTGACAAAGTTGTTCTTTGTTGGTTAATCTGCTGACCTTCATATTCGGTATTTGATTTTCTTGCAGTAAGACCTAGAAATCTTGCCTGCGAAGCAGCCATACCCATGACTTGTTTCCTTTCACTTTTGTTTCCTTACTATGTAAGACGGTATAACAAAATGAATTCTTTAATAATTGTAACAAAAAACTTAACATTTTGTAACAAAAATCATCCGAATAAAGGATAGATATCCTTAAAAATCATTATAATGAATTAGTGTAAAATGCTTTTTAACTCATCTATTACAAAATTTAGAGCACCTTGTTGAGAATTAAATACTGTTTTACAATCTTCGCAGCTTTGAATATAAAATTCTTTATCTGAAAGTAATTTGTACATATAATCAGTTAATTCTTTTGGAGTTTTAACTACTTTTCCTGCTCTAGAGCGTGATAATATCCAGTAAATATCTCTAAAGTTGTGGATTGAAGGCCCAGAAATTGCAGGTTTGTTGTAAACAACAGCTTCTAAAGGGTTATGTCCGCCTGTTTTGTTGAAGCTTCCTCCAATGAATGCAAAATCACAGATTTGATACATTCTGCTAAGTTCACCCAGTGTATCTAAAATAATAATATCATTATTTGTGAATGTATCATTTTTTGAACGAAATCCGTAATTCAAACCTGTTTTATTAACTAAATCTGAAATATTGCTTACTCTTGTCAAATGTCTTGGTGCAAGTAGCAGTTTAATATCAGGAAATTCTTTTTTTAGTTTAACAAAGGCATCAAGAATTATTTCATCTTCTCCCTTGTGGGTGCTTCCTGCAATAATAATTCTGTTTGAACCTTTTCCGATTTCAATATTAGAATCCATTCTTTTTACGTCGAATTTAAGGTTTTTCATTACGCGAGTTTTTTCTTTTGGAGCTCCAATTTTTATGAATTTTTCGCGATCTTCTTCACTTTGGGTAAGAATTCCTGTGTAATTTTTAAATAATTCTGTAAAAAAGCCCTTTAAAAATTTGTATGATTTGAAAGTCGAATCAGAAATTCTGCCATTAATAACGAAAAGTGGAATATTTCTCATCTTGCAATAAGCTGCAAATGTTGGCCAGAGTTCTGTTTCTGCAATTAAAACAACAGATGGGTTAATTTTATTTAGAAAAATTTCAACACAAATTGTTATATCAAACGGAAAATATGTTATAAAATCTGCAATTCCTTCGTATTTTTTGTGTGCAATTTCTTGTCCTGTTTTAGTACCTGTTGTGACTACAATTTTATAGTCGGGGAAAGTTTCTTTAGTCTTTTTAATTAAGTTTTCAAGAGCAATGACTTCTCCAACGGATACTCCGTGGTACATTATAACTTTATCTCCTAAATTAGGAGCTTCAAATTTGCCTAATTTTTCTTTCCAACCCGGTAAAAATTTCCCTTTTACGGCTCTTACTGCTGCATAAACAGGTAATATAAGAAGGAATATTATTGTTGATAAAATTCTATATATAAACATAGCTGAATTGTATAACAAAAATATCTGAAAATCTATATTGACAAGCAATTTGAAAAATCATAAAATATTAGGTGTATGGCAATAGTTTATTTAAGTTTAGGTTCCAATAGCGGTGATCGTATAGGGTTTGTTCAGCAGGCAACAAGTCTTCTTGCAGCTGCCGAGGGTATTACAATAGTCAGAACTTCTGCTTTTTATGAAACCGAACCTTGGGGAATGGAATCTGAAAATTGGTTTGTCAATGCTGTTGTCGAGATAAAAACTTCTTTATCTCCAAGAAATCTTTTGAACGAATGTCAGAGAATTGAAAAACAGTTAGGAAGAGTTCATGATGCCTCTCATAAGGGGTATGAAGATAGAACTATTGATATTGATATTTTGTTTTATAACAAAGATATTATTAATGAAGATGATTTGGTAATCCCTCATAAATATCTTCATTTAAGAGCGTTTACTCTTGTTCCTTTATTAGAATTAATTCCTAATTTTGAACATCCTGTCTTGCATAGAACTATATCAGAGCTTCATAATGATTTAGAAAATCCGGAAATGGTATTTTTGTATGGGACAAGAGTTGAAATCTAAGGTCGCAATTATCGGAGGCGGGCCTGCTGGTGCGATGTGCGCATATTTTTTGCAGGATAGGTGTGAAGTTACGGTGTTTGAGAAAAAATCCCCTTTAGTAACTTTGTTGCCAACAGGTGGTGGTAGATGTAATTTTGCTCACGCTGAATATAATTTTAAAGAGCTCGCATCTAATTATCCGAGAGGTGAAAAATTTTTATATTCTGTTTTTTCAAAATTTTCCACAGCTGATACTCTTGATTTCTTTGAAAAAATAGGAATTAAATCTTATGTTCAAGATGATATGAGGATTTTCCCGACTTCTAATAGTGCAAAAGATGTTCGAGATAAGTTTTTAAAAGCATTAAATCATACAAAATTTATTAAAGAAAATGCTTTAAGAATAAATATTAAAGGAGATAAATTCTCGGTAGTTACTGATATGGGTGCATATAACGCTGATTATGTGATAATTTCAACAGGATCTCATGCCGGTTTTGATTTAATTCGAATGCTCGGCCATAAGATAATAGAGCCTAAACCTTCATTAGTCGGTTTGAAAACAAAGGAAGATTTTTTAAAAATTTCAGGTGTTTCAATAAATGGAGTTTTGTTTACTCACAAAGGAGTGTCTGGTCCTGAAATTTATCGGATTTCGTCGATTAAGGCAAGAGATAAGTTCCCTTATAAATTGAATTTTAATTTTATTGGAGATATTGAGTTGCAATCTCTTTTGAATGAAAATTCTCACAAAAGCATAAAAAATTTGCTTGGGGAATTTGTGCCAAAGTCGTTTGCTCAATTTTGTCTTGAAAGCTTGAAGATTAATCCTGATAAAAAGTGCCATGAAATTGACGGTAAAAATCGTGATTGTATTTTAAAGAAGCTTCAAAATTTTGAGGTGACGGTTGTTGGAACTTTCCCTGATGGTGAAGTTGTTATGTCAGGTGGAGTTGATTTAAAAGATGTTAATCCTAAAACTATGGAATCCAAAATCGTTAAGAATATATATTTTTGTGGAGAAGTTTTGGATATTGACGGCTTTTGCGGAGGATTTAATCTCCAAAACTGCTGGTCAACCGCTTATTGTGCAAGTCAGGCCATTTTAGATAATTTGTTATCTTTCTGATTATCCTGTTTTGCCATTTCCATAACCTTGTATTCTTTATTGTTAGGAAGAATGTATCTCATAGCAATCATTAATGCCGGAACTACTACTCCTAAGGCGCCAATACATGTTCCGATGTTTTTCAAGACAGCGCCTCTTTTTGCTTTTACAACGTCTTTTAAGTATTTTTCTACATTGTCTTTTGGTGCTTTTTTATAAAGCTCTTCAAGGTTAGATTTTAAATCTTTAATGTCATTAATATCAATGAAAGCTCTTGTATCAATTGCATCCGAATTTTTCAAAGTTTTAATTAATTTGGATTTCTTAGCCATTTTGACAATAAAGTTATCAGGATTTTCGTGGATAAAGTTATATATATCGATATCTTTAGCATCTTTGCCTATTTGGGAAGAATATTCTTCAAGGCTGTTCTTTAGAGAATTATCTTTGAAGGATTGCTTTAACTCTTTGCTTTCAATAATCATTGAATCAAGTTTAATCGGCATTTGGGAATGATTTTCAAGATATTTTTGAATCATTGAACCTGCAAAATACATGAAAAACCAAGTCCCGCCTTCTTTAATGATATAATTTATTAATTCTTGGTTGCTTTGAGAGCTTGCAAGTCTTTCAGCTGTAATAGATCCGTCTAAAATCATCAAGTTCTTAACCGGATTAAACATGAAATCTTGAATTGATCCGCTGAATGATATATCTTTATTGTTTTTATTTTTATGTACGGCTGAAAATGCTTTTGGAACTTTTTCAGTATAGGTGTTTGGGAAATTTTTTATTTTATTTTTAAGGTTGTTTTTATTTCTTTCTCTTAATTCCTCTTTAGCCTCTTGAAGTCTGTATTTTTGTCTGAATTTGGTTAGAGTTGCGTATGTAAATATTGCAGCAAAAGTTGAAAACCCAAATTTTGCCATTGCAAGGTTTTTTGTAAATTTAGGGTTATTAGAAGCTTTTATAATACTTTGTTTAATTTCTTCTGTTGGGGCTTTTTCAATTGCTTTTTTCAAAATCTCTTTATTTTTAAGGTTTCTAACGTCAAATTTTGGGTCAATCCCGAGAATTTTGTATAATGTTAAATCTGTTATTGCTTTAAAAAATGGAATTCCGCCAAGCCATATAGCTTCTGTTCCGAATTCATCAATAAATCTGTCTTTTCCTTCTACATCTTTCCCTGTAATGTATGAACCTACTGTTAATCCTGTGCTGTTTGCCAAATCTTTTACTGCTAATGGTAAAAGAGATGCATTGCTCCCTAATTTTGAAAATATATATTCTGAGGTAATTGCTGGTATCATTTAGTTCCCTTTCCGTTTCAATAATCTGTATCATAGACCCCAGATTAAGTTCATTAATCTGAGAATTGGTTTGTTTGCTTTGATTATTGAATATCGTCGGATGTTTTTTTGCATTAATCTAACCTTTCACTTTTTCATTAAATGTACTGAATATTTTTTCTTGCGTAAAATTTATTTAATATTAACGATTTTTTACAAAAAAAGACCTTTCGGGGGGAAAGGTCAAGTAATAAAAATCTTTTTTACGACAATAGTAAACGTGTCTTATTTTTAAAACAAGCCTTTCATTAAATTTACTATTCGTCGGATTTGAATAAATTGAATATTCATACGAAATATTATAGCTTAAAAATTTTTGATGTAAAGAATTAATTGCAAAAAGCAAATTCTTTTGCTACTATTTTTGGTATTAGGGATATTTAATATATTTGTGGGAGAGAAATGATTTTATTTATTATATCTTTTTTATTGGTATTTACAACCTCTTATTTTGTAACATGTTTGCTCGTTGATAATAAATTTATTAACGGTATTTTTTATTTATTGCTGAGTGCTTTTGCCAATGTTGTTTTAACAATGGAAATTTTATCTTTATTCTCTGCAATTTCTGTTGTCGGAGTTTTAATTTTAAATGTATTATTTTTAATTTTATCTATTGTTTTATGGTGCAAAAAAGGGAAACCGGTTTGGAAAATTCCGTTTGTGAATATAAAATCATTTTTTAGAAAATATTTAATTTGTATTAGACAAGATAAATATTTGGCAGTATTGTCAATCGGTTTTTTAGTTGCTGTTATAACTGCATTAGTAATGTCAACTTTTATGCCAATTATGAATTTCGATGCTGAATCTTACCATGCTTTAAGAAGTTTATTTTGGATTCATAATCATAATTTAAAGCATTTTTATATTGCAGATATAAGAAATATTGTTTTTCCAATTAATTCTGAACTTGTTTTTGCATGGGTATTTATGTTTATAAAACGCTCCGCATGGGTTATGTATACGGCTTTTGCAGGGTTTATACTCGCTATGTGCGGAATTTATAATATTTTATCTCTTTTGAAATTTAGTATGAGAAAGAAATTGTGGGTGATTTTTATTACCTGTTCTTTATCATCTGTTGTTGCACAAATTGCAAGTACAGAAACTGATATGATAATTGCAGGGTTAGTACTTTCTGCTATATATCTTTTCTGGTATGGTTTAAAGTCAAAACGTGTTGTTCCGATATTTATGTCTTCTTTGGCTTATGCACTTGCTGCAGGAACGAAAACAACAGCGTTAATTACAGTTCCGGGGTGTGCTATCGGCTTTTTAGCTTTGGCATATTATTATGATAAAAAAGAATATTATAAACCTATTTTAAAATTTATTGGTTTTGGGTTGTTAAATTTTATTATATTCTCATCTTACAACTATGTTTTGAATTTTCTTGATTTTGGTAATATATTCGGTTCAAAATATCTTTTGGCATCACATGAAAACTTTTATGGTTTAAAGGCTGTTCCTGCAAATTTCATAAAATATTTATTTATGTTTGTTGATTTTGCAGGATTTAGATGGAACCAATATTTGGCAGGTCATATAGAAAATGTTAGAAATTCTTTGTTAACTTTGTTGCATATGTCCGGATTTAAAGACGGGTTTTATTCTATCGAAGGGAATAGGTTAACTCTTGTAGAGCCTGTTATGGGATTGGGAGTTATCGGGTTAATTGTATATCTCCCTTATTGGATTTTTTCATTATTCAGACCTGTTTTTAAAAAAGATAAAAGAGCTTTATTTATTTTTTGTTTTGGAATGTTGCTTTTTATAAATTTGCTTTTTATGTCTTTGCAACTAGCTTATATGTCTTATAGTATAAGGTTTTTAATGGGATTTTGTGTTATATCTGCTCCAATTCTTGTTTATTCTTATTGTAAACGGAATAACTTTTATAAATTTATTGTCGTATTGTTTTCAATGTATTATATGTGTCTTGTGTCAACTAATTTGTATTCAAGACCTGTTGCAAAAATTATAGGTTATTTTAAGGCGGGTTATACAATTCAGCAAATAAGAGAGATCGGACAGTGTTCAATTTATCTTTTTATTGATAAGTTAAGCCCTTCGGATAAACAATTTTATAAAAATTTGTGTACAAGTGAGTCTTGCTTGTTAAGAAATTATATAAGGAAAAATATTAATAAGAATAATAAAATAATATATTTTGCGAATACTCCTGAACGATTGTTACTTATAAAAATGTTGGATTTTGAGGGGTATAGTATAGATTTTGGTTCAGTAGAGAATATTGAAAACATTGATATGAATAAATATAATCTTGCAATACTTGATGATAACAGTAATGCTGTAACTAATATTAAGCAATTTGATAAAAGAAAATCGGATGTTTATGTTGTTGGAAATAATGAGTTGATTGATGCTACTCAATCCGGTAATTATTGCGTTTACTCAAGATATAATGGAGAAATAGTATCTGCAACTCAGAATGCTGATAAAATTCCATTTTTATGTATTTGTTATTATACTGATAAGTATTTGTCTGATAAGTTTAATTATAAATATTTAACTACATATACAGTAAATTTAAATTTTGGAGAAAAGAATGATTCTGTTGAAGACAAATCGAAATTAATATGGAATTACAGATTTTTTGAAAACATGTCAAATCCTATGATTAAATAAAATAAAAGTTGTTTAAAACAGAAAAACCGGCTGTATTTTATAGCCGGTTTTAATTTTATAATCAGAAAAAATGCAAAAAAAAAGACCTAAAAGGTCATTTCTTTTAAAATGGTACCCCCAAGCGAATTCGAATCGCTGTCTACACCGTGAAAGGGTGTTGTCCTAGGCCTCTAGACGATGGGGGCTTGTTTCTTTCGACAAGTTCAATTCTACATTAAGCAAAATTAAATGTCAACCATTTTTTTTTATTTTTTTAAAAATGTATGTAATCTTCCCAATAAGTTTTCCCTGTTTCGTCAGGATGTTGATTACTTATTGCATAATATGTATAATCTCTGCCATCTGTCCCATCTGGTAAGTACCATTCTTTATCAGGATATTGATAATGAGGTACTATTTTGTTGTTTTCATCTGGATAAAAAATAAAATAATCATATCCATAACGATTAGGCCCCTTTACCCCATTTATGTCAACACATATTTGCTTATCAGAATCATTAAATAGCCATAATCTTCCTATATTATCAGTCCATATTCCTCCATTGTCGCATGTTTGGCTCGTACCTGGGTCATTTTTCGCATGACCGTGTAAACCTCTACCACCATATAATTCTTTTAATCTCGCATTAGAAGATTCCCAATTATTATCTCCATCAATTGCTGTTTTCCCTTGAAATTGTGACATGAGTAAATTGGCTCTGTCTTGAACACTTGATGTTTCGTATAAGCTGTCTCCATTGGCAAGAATTCTTAAATTTGCCTGTTGAAGTTCTGAATATGTTTTCAAAAGGGCAGTTTGTAATGTTTTTTTTCTATGATATGCACTTAATGAAGGTATTGTTAAGGTAGCAACAATGCCAATAATGCCAAGTGTAATTAATACTTCGGCAAGAGTAAATCCAAAACATTTATTAATGTGATATTTTATTTTGCGATTATTGCATATATTTTTTAATAAATAAATATGTTTGACAA
>ULMR01026282.1_pt1 | contig 16622 bp, 19 predicted proteins | sample 1951711 | NCBI WGS metagenome assembly ULMR01 (sample SAMEA4835556, study PRJEB28245) | human gut metagenome | biome: gut microbiome; material: fecal sample | place: Denmark | collected 2008 | reverse complement strand
TTTCCGTTTGCACAAAGGCTTGCGCTTGTTAAAAATCCGTTGTGGTATCCGTCTAAAACAGCTCTGTTAAAAGCTTTTGACATTCCAAAATCATCTGCATTTAAAATAAATTTTTTGTTAACCATATAATAAAAAATCCTTGCTTTAATATTATATATATTATAGTATAAAGTTATACTTTTTTGCAAATTTAGAGAGAGGATTTATGGATAAACCTACTTTAGCAATTATTGTTCCGTGTTATAATGAGGAACTTTGTCTTGATAAAACTTGTTCAACACTTTTGACTTTGTTAGATTCATTGGTTGAAAAAAACAAGATTAGTGATAACAGTTTTCTTTATCTTGTTGATGATGGATCAGTTGATGGAACATGGAGAATTATTGCGGATTTTCACAACAAAGATAATAGAGTTAAAGCTTTAAAATTTGTAAGAAATTTTGGTAATCAAAAGGCTTTGATTGCAGGGCTTGAAAGTGTCAGAAATATCGGATGTGATTGCTGCGTATCTATTGATGCAGATTTGCAACAAGATGAAAATGCTATTGAAAAGTTTATTGATGAATATATACATGGCGCTGATATTGTTTGCGGTATAAGAAATGACAGAAAAACAGATTCTTTCTTTAAAAAAATTACTGCATTAATGTTTTATAAAACTATGAATATTTTGGGTGCAAAAATACCGCCAAACCATTCTGATTTCAGGTTAGTAAGTAAAAAAGTCTTGGATATTATGGAATTATATCCTGAAAAATATCTTTTCTTAAGAGGCTTTTTTAATGAATTAGGATTGAAAACAGCTTTTGTAAATTTTGATGTAAAACCTCGTTTTGCCGGAAAATCAAAATATAATTTTATGTCATTGATGGCTTTGGCATTAAACGGTATAACATCATACAGTGTTGTGCCTTTAAGATTTGTTGCTGTTTTAGGCTTTTTTATGGCATTTTTTGGATTTATTGTCGGTGTAGAAACAGTTATAGAAAAGATATTTTGGCATAATTCGCCAAACGGTTGGGCAACAACAATAATTTTGTTGTGTGTGTTTGGCGGAATTCAGCTTTTCTGCTTGGGTTTAATTGGCGAATACGTTGGTCAGGTATTCAGAGAAGTTAAATCAAGACCAAGATACATAAAAGATATAGAATTAAAATAAAAAACCGTGCCACTGTCTATCGAATTCGTTAAATAAAGTCTTTAAATATATCATCTCTTTTTAATCCCAAAACACCCGCAAGGATTGTCTTAGTGCTGCTGTGTTTCCACCCTGACACGGTTCGACAGCTTGCGCCGCAATGACATTAAACGTCAACAATAATATACTTATCAAAATTACTTACCGAACCCTCACAACAGGCTCTGCACCCCGCATAAACTTCGGGTCAAGGGATTGCAATTCCCCGTGGAGCACGGTTGAATTCATTTTAGCATAAAAATATTTTTAGTCTACAACTTTAGTAATTGAGATTGGCAGATTGCTTAAAAATAACGGTAATGATTTGGATTTCGTTGTCCAACCTGCCCAAATTACACCCGGGAATGATTTTGAATTAAGGTTTTCCAACATTGCTTCGATATTTGATTTTTGTGATTTTATAATTTCTAAATCTGTTAAATCATCTATGTTTCCAAGATTGATTACTGTATATGTACCTTTTTCATTATAATTTGTTTTTGCTTTTTGAAGTTCTGTATATATATTTTTATTTATTTGATTTCTTTTTAATTTTTTAGTAAATGTTTTGCCTAGAGAATTTGTTCTTGTTAATGTGTGTGGAATATCTACCGTATTTATTCCAAGTTCTTTTGTATGTTCTGCAAATGCATTTGTTATTTCTTCAAGTTTGTCGGCCTTTGCACCTGTCAGTATTATTCCTGATTTGAATTTTTTACTCAGAGTAATTGCTTTATTGCCCTTTACTGCACATTGCAGAGGATATAAAATATTTTTCTTCAGGTTTTCAACTGTATTTGAAAATCCTTCTATCCTATTTAATCCTTTTTTCAAATTTGTTATTTCAACTACATTTTCAGGAAGTTTTTTAGGCCCTTTTAGGTTAAACAAAGTTACTATGACAGCACAAAGTGCTAAAATTCCTGTGCCTATTTTGAATTTTCTCGCATCATGTTTTGACTCTAACCTTGCAATATCTGCAGTATAGAGAAATGCGTTGTTTAATTCCGGTCTGTCTTTTTTTATTTTTCCGTTGAAGCTAAAAGAAACCTTCTGTACTTTCATAATTCTATTTTAAACCTTATAAATAAAAATTTTGCTACTTTGTAAAGAAAAATTAATAAAAATATTATAGCCGTTCGGTTAATGTAAAACTCATTCAAAGCAAGTTATTAATATAGTGAAAGGAGAAATAATGGAAAGATTAGATTTGTATAGATGTGAAATCTGCGGAAATCTTGTAGAAGTTATTTTATCCGGAGAAGGAGAACTTGTTTGCTGTGGGCAGCCAATGAAAAAATTGGATGCCAAAACACAAGAAAATGCAATGCTTGAAAAACATGTTCCTGTGTTTGTAAAAAATCAAGACAATGGTAACGAGGTTCGCGTGGGCGAAGTTTTGCATCCTATGACTGATGAACATTATATTATGTTTATTGAAACTATTTCCGAAGATAAAAATAATGCACAATTACAATATTTATACCCCGGTGATGAACCAAAAATGATTTTGCAAGAAAAGTTAGGGAAAACTTATGCAAGAGAATTTTGTAATTTACACGGATTATGGGAGGGTAACAATGATTAGTGAAAAGGTTCAAAGTGTTTTAAATTCACAAATTAATAAAGAATTTTATTCAGCTTATTTATATTTAGCAATGTCTGCATTCTTTGATGAAATTGGTTTGTTTGGCTTTTCAAATTGGACAAAAGTTCAGGCAAGAGAAGAAATTGATCACGGAATGATATTATTTGATTATGTAATTGAAAGAGACGGTTCTGTAAATCTTGATAAAATAGATGCCCCTGATAGAAGTTTTGAAAATCCTATTCAAGTGTTTGAAAAAATTTTGGAACACGAAAAATCAGTTACGGAAAGTATTAATTGTGTTGCAACAATGAGTGAAGATGAATGCGATCTTGCAACAAGACATTTTATAAATTGGTATATTTCTGAACAAGTTGAAGAAGAAGCTAATGTGAGAGCCGTAATTGCTAAGTTAAAAATGTTTGGAGAAGATAAGTCATCAATATTCCATCTTGATCATGAATTATCGGAACGCCAATATAAACCACATTCATATAAATAAAAATATTATAAGGGGAAAATCTTTTTTCCCCTTAATTATTGCAATTTTGTAATGTATTTGTCTTATTTATAAAAATGCTTTATCATATAAGTATTATGAGTACCGGTAAAATTGTAGTAGTAGATGATGAAAAAATGGTTACCTCAGCTTTCAAAACTTTGTTTAAAGTTGAGGGATTTAATGATATACATTTATTTAATAGCCCGAAAAGTGCAGTTGAATTTTTAAATTCTAATCGCCCCGATTTAATTATTTCAGATTTTATAATGCCTGAAATGAACGGATTGGAGTTTTTGAGAGAGGCTAAAAAACTTTATCCTGAAGTTAGTATGATTCTTTTAACAGGTTATGCTGATAAAGAAAATGCAATTAAGGCTATAAATGAAATTGGTCTTTATAAATATATTGAAAAGCCTTGGGATAACGATGATCTTATCTTGAATGTAAAAAATGGTATTGAAAGAAGCCATTTATTAGAGAATTTGAGAAGCAAGATTTCAGAGCTTGAAGATGCTAAAGCTAAACTTCAGGATTACTCGGCTAATTTAGAAAAAATTGTTGCTGAAAGAACTGCAAATCTTGTAGAAGCTAATAAAAAGCTTGAAGGAATTATTAATTATTGTGCAGATGGAATAATCATTGTTGATGGTTTAGGAAATATTGAACAAGTAAATCCTGCTTGTGAAAATATGGTTGGATTATCTGCAGAAACTTTATGTAAGAAAAAATTCCAAGAAATTGCTTATTCAAATGTAAAAGAATTTAACTCTTCAAAAGATAACAAGTCCGGTGAAATCTTTGGACTAGGAGAGGAAAATTCTGAAATTCTTTTGAGAGATTATTATGTCGTAAATTCTTTAAGCGGTTTGCATATTCCTGTTGAAATAAGCTTTGCGGCTATTTCTGCAGATGACAGTAATAACGACAAATTTGTCGGGGTTATTCGTGATGTAAGTGAACATAAGGAAGCTGAAAGATTAAGAGATGATTTTATTGCAACTCTTACTCATGATATGAGAACTCCTTTGCTTGCTGCAATTCAAACTTTAAAATTCTTCCTTGAAGGTGCTATTGGTGAATTGGATGAAAAACAAAAAGTCCTTTTATCAACTATGCTTCAAAGCAACGAGGATTTGTTAGGACTTGTAAATGCTTTATTAGAGGTTTACAGGTTTGAAAGCGGAAAATTAACTCTTTGCAAGACTGCATTTCCTGTAAAAGATTTGATTGAACAGTGTTATGCAGAATTAAAACCGCTTGCAGCTAAAAAAGGGCTTGATTTCTCTGTAAAATATGAATTGAGTGATGATTTGCATATTCTTGCTGATAGAGCGGAAATTAAACGTGTAATCACAAATCTTTGCGGAAACGCTTTGAATTATACAAATAAAGGCGGAGAGGTTAAAGTGCTTGCAAAAGCTCAAAACGGAGATTTTATTTTCTCAGTTTCCGATAACGGTAACGGAATTCCGCAGGCTGATATTCCAAACTTGTTCAAGAGATTTTCTCAAGGAACTGCAAGAAAACGCTCAACAGGTACAGGGTTAGGTTTATATCTTTCTCGTCAGATAATTGATGCTCATAACGGAAAAATATGGGTAGACAGCAAAGTTAATAAAGGCAGTGAATTTTCATTCTTGCTGACAGATGTCGTTACAGATCCGAAAGTTAAAGAAAGACAGGTTTCTAATGGCTAAAAAAATACGTGTATTAATAGTAGAAGACCATGATATGGCTCGTATGGGACTTTCTGTAATATTGAGTAACAATCCTAATATTGAAATTGCAGGAATGTGTGCTGATGGACAGGAAGGTGTTGATAAGGCTTTAGAAATTTTGCCTGATGTTGTTGTAATGGATATCGGGCTTCCGACTATTGATGGAATTGAAGCTACTAAAAGAATTAAGGCTGCAAATTCAAGAATAAAAGTATTAATGTACACATCAAGAGAAAGTGAAGATGATATTTTTGATTCTTTCCAGGCTGGAGCTGATGGTTATATAACTAAAGGTGCAACTTCTGAACAGACAGTTTCTGCTGTTTTGGCGGTGTCAGAGGGTGCCGGATGGCTTGATCCTGCAATTGCAAAAGTTGTACTTACAAATATTAGAAGAAGCGGAAGTTCAAGCGAAAAACGCGGTGAAATTAATTATAAATTAGGTAAAAACTTGTACGGTTTAACTGAGCGAGAAATGGAGGTTTTGGCCTTGATTGTTGACGGGCTGACAAATCCTCAAATTGCAGAAAAGCTTGTTATAACTATTTCTACAACAAAAACTCATGTTCATAGTATTTTGCAAAAATTATATGTAAATACTCGTTCAAAAGCTATCTCTATGGCGATGAAGGAAGGTTTAGTATAGTATGATTTATGCTCTCCTTGGAATTGCGGCAGCTTTTTGCGCTTATATTCAATGGGGGGATGAAATTCCTGTGCCTTTTATTGACAAGGATTATAACAAGCAAGAGGCAAAATATATACTAAATGTCAATAAGCAAGAGGAAAAGGAAAAATATAAAAAAGCTGTTCTAAAAAGACGTTCAACTCAAAATGCTTTTATGACAGTTGAGGAATACGAACAATTATCTGCACCAAAAGACAGGATGGAAACTGATATTGAAATTCCTAAAATTCCAACTCCTGCCGATATGGTTTATGTTCCTCAGCCCGCTTACAAAATTACAAGATACAATAATCCTCCGGGAACTCCTGAAATTACATTAACAAATGCCTTTTATGAAAGGCGCCAGCAAAATGCTCAAGGAATTGTGTCACCTGATTTTACAAAGCTTGTTTATCCTGCAGTTTATTATTACCCAAATACAGGCTCTACTGCTTGTGACATTTTTGTAATAAATCTAGAGGAAGCAAAATCCAATATGGATAGAATATTAACTGCTAGTACTATTCATAGATTATCTGAGCCTATTTTATCAACAGATAAAGCAAATGATAATTATTATACATTCAGAACTATTACTCCAATTGATTTTAACCCTGATGGTACAAAAATTCTATTGAAGGAAAAAATTGGTAATACAAAGGATGGTATTTGGAAAACAACTCCTTTTGTATATGATTTTACGGCAAAAACATCTTATGATTTGAGAGAAGTTAGAGATGCAATTGTTTATTACTGGAAAGAACATACAGGTTTAGATCTTGATGACAAGCGTTGGGATATTACGCCACTTGGTTTTGCTTCAAGTAATCCTAACTGGGTTGTTGTAAATGCTCTTGCATATACCGGAGATACACCTGTAAATTTGGGCGTATGGGCTATAACTTCAAAAGGTGATAAGCCAAGATTGCTTTCTCTTGATACAACAAAGTCTATTGTTATTGGTATGAACGGTTATAAGCTTGTAAAATCAGGTGTTGTACCTCCTTCGATTAGTGAAGAGGAAGAAAAACAGCTTAAACTCATAGAAAAGAATAAGGAAAAACAAGCTAATAAACAGAAAAAAGAAGATTTAAAGGCTCTGAAAAAATCGTATAAAGTTAAATTAAAAGAACTTGATGATGAATATAAAGAATCCCAAAAGGATTATGATTTAAGACGCAAGATAAATTCTTCCACATCAGGTAATGAAGGTATTGAAAAATATAAGCAAATAAAAGCTGAACAAGAACTAAAAAAACAACAGGAATTAGAGCGTCAGCGTCAAAAAGAGGTAGAACGTTTGCAAAAAGAACAAGCAAAAGAACAGGCAAAAAATGCAGCTAAAGAGCAGACAAAATAAATTAATGAGACAAACTTATATTTTTAAAGTAGTTAGGATCTGCAAGAGCTTTAGCTGTACATCCTATACCAGCTTCAGACATTGTCTCTGAATCCCCAGGACATGTTGTATAGTAAACACTTGCTGGAAAATTTGAATATTCGCCAACTGCTTTTAAAGTATCAGATGTAGGGTCTAAATACCAAAAGAATACGTCTTTTCCATATCTGTCAGGTTTATTTTTCCAACCGTTAATATCAATTGCCAATAAAGAATATGTATTATCATCATTCCAAAATTTCCCTGATACGTCCATTGTTCTAAGCTTTCCAAACCATAATAGCATTCCGTTTTTTAAACAATATGGCTGAATAAGATCGTGAGCTTCTGCGCCAGCTGCTTTATGATTTCCGAAATAATTATAATAATCTGCTTCTGATTCATTTTGTGGGACTGCACAATTACCATTTTCGAAATATTTTTGTATAATTTCACTATTTCGTCCATTTATTACATCGTTTAAATCTATTCCATCATTACGCATTAACAATATGCCGTTTTGTAATATTGAGTTTGCTTGTAGAAATTGTGCGCGTAAAACTTGAGCTTGATACTTATTTATTAATGAAGGTAAAGTTAAAGCGACAATAACCCCTATAATTCCTAAAGTAATTAACACTTCGGCAAGTGTAAAACCGCTAACCCCTTGTCCCACCTTAACTTTTCGGGGGGGGGGCAATTCTAAAAGCTCTTATATCAACCATACTGCCTCCTTTATATATATTATATTATGGATTATCTTTACTGATTTGTCAATAGAAGCATTTTTTCTTTATGTGACATTTTTTTTATTCTTGCTTCTTCTTTCATTGCATCTGATTTTGTTGAAAATTCTTTTTGATAAACAACTTTCAAAGGTTTGTTTGCACGTGTATATTTGGCTCCTTTACCGCTCAAATGCGCTTGAAACCGCTTTTCAACATCATCTGTATAGCCGCAATATAGTGTATTGTGTTCCGTTAGAATTATGTATGTATAATATTTTTTATCCACATTATATTTATAAATAAAAAAGACGGTATGGTTAACCGTCAATTAATGTATTTCTTTTCTTTTTCTATTTTCTCTAATCTTTTAAATTACTAACATACAGAACTAAACCCGCCTGATGAACCGCAAGAACCGCCTGAAAATCCACCGCCGCAAGATGCTGCACCTGCACTTGCTCCTGTGCTGGCTGTTGCTGTTCCGCCTGTAAAACTTGAACCTGCAGAGGTTAATGTTGAAACTGCGCTTGAAAAGCTGCTTAAAAATCCGCCACCAAATGCAACTGTTTCACCTGAAGATGCATATTGTGTGTAATCAACAGAGAAAGGATTGCTTGATGAAAATACATCGTATACATTTGTTTTAAATAAGCTTTGTGGTTGGTTTGAAGCTAATGAACCTGCGGTTTCAACTGATTCTGCCGGTTTTGTGCTTCTAATATTATTGTTAGCCATAGTTTCTGTTTTAGATGAAATGTTATTCATAACCTGCTCCTATTAATATCTCATGTCTTACATTTATATAAACAATTATTTTTTTGTTGAATTTCGGCATGTGCTTCTTTTGTAACATTTTTTAACATAATATATCAACCTATTGATTTATCCCCTTAAAACTAATGATTGATGTGAATTTACATAATCTAAAGTATTGTATAAATGGAGAGGATTGGATATGTTGAAAAAATTATTAGTTACCATATTTTTATTTTCAGGACTTGCTGCATTTGCAAGTGATAATTATTTGAACTCAATTGTAATAGATAATAATGACGGTCAGACATCTGTAATTTTGCGTTCTGATCAGATTACAAAATTAAAAAGAGAGATTGAATCTCCTGATAAAATTGTACTTACTATGAAGGGAATTACTCAATCTCCTGATATAAATACTCTTTATAAAAATGCATCAAAGGTAAAAGGGTTAGTTATTGAAAATGCAAAAAATAACGAGTTAAAAGTATATATTGAAGCTCCGGGAATTTCTATGGCAAACATAGTCTTTGAAACCCCTGATTCATCTCCGGTTACTGTAAAAAGTGTTGTAGGGGAAGGAAAAGTTTTGTGGAGTATAATCTCAATAGTCTTATTATTAATGGTTATGCGCTCTGCAAGAAAGACTCAACCAAAAACTAAGCCTGATATAAATGAAATCATAAAAGAACGTGAAAAAGCTATGTACAGAAATTTCCAAAAAGAACTTTCTGAATCTCCTAAAATTAATTACAGATTAAAGAGTTATTCAAAACACGTTCTTAAAGGCGAAACAATAAGAAGCTATGAGAGCAGAAGAACTGCCGCAAAATTATAAACAAAAAATTCCAAAACAATTATAAAAAATAAAAATTATTAATTAGAATTGTTCAGATATAATTTCTTCTATTTGTTTTGCAGATGTGCCGTTGCCGTAAGGATTTTGAGCTTTTAATCTTGTTTCAGCTCTGGATTTTGAAAGCACATCTTCACTGTGTGATATAATCTTGTCATAATCTGCCCCGACTAAAATTGATACTCCTGCATCAATACCTTCTTGTCTTTCAGTTTCATACCTCATAACAAGTGTCGGACAGCCAAATGACGGCGCTTCTTCTTGAATTCCGCCTGAATCTGTTAGAATTAATTTTGCATTTTTCATCAAATATACAAGATATGGATAATCTAAAGGTTCTAAAAGTTTTATATTTTGGTAGTTTTCCAATCTTGAATGAATTTTATTTTTTACATTTGGATTTGGGTGAACAGGAATTACAAATGTATGATCAGTGTATTTTTTAGCTAAAAATTCAATAGCATTAATAATTCTGTCAATTCTTTCACCGTGGTTTTCACGTCTGTGAGCAGTTATTAATACTAATTTATCATCAACATTAATTCCTTTACCTTCAAAATATGATTTTGCACTGTTAAGAGTTTCATCTGATAAGCAGAATAGTGCATCTATTACAGTATTTCCGACTACATGAATTTTGTCATCAGAAATATTTTCTTTTAAAAGTGCATTCCTGTTTTTTTCGGTAGGTGCAAAATGTAATGTAGCAACACGTGAAGTCATTTGTCGCATAACCTCTTCAGGAAACGGTTCATATATATCGTATGAGCGAAGACCTGCTTCTACATGATATACAGGAATTTTATTGTAAAAACTTGCTAATGCTCCGCATAAAACGGTCATTGTATCACCTTGAACGATTGTTGCATCTATTACATGTTCTTTAAAAACTTTATCTAACGCTGTTAAGATTCTTGTTTGAACCTCCATCAATGATTGATTCGGCTTCATACAATCCAAATTCAAATCAGCTTTTAAGCCAAAATACGCAAGCGTTTGGTTAGAAAGCTCTTTTTGTTGTTCTGTATTGCAAACAATTACATTATATTTATCGGGATATTTTTTTAACTCCAATATAACGGGAGCAAGTTTTATAACTTCAGGGCGTGTGCCAAATACAAATAATATATTTTTCATAGATATAATTTTAATATAAAAATTATTCTTATGCAATTGTATAATTTATTTATTAACTTATAGGGGAATTTATTAAAAAAATGAAGTTTTATAATTTTAATACAAGGAGAATTATAAAATGTTTGATTTATATGTATCGGAATCATGCCCGTATTGCCATAAGGTTATGGATTTTTTAGAGGAAAATAATATTCCTTATAACAAATTAGATATACATAATCCTGAAAATCTTAATAATTTAATAAAAATTGGTGGAGAAAAGCAGGTTCCTTTTCTTGATGATAAGGAAAACAATGTTTCAATGTATGAGTCTGAAGATATTATTAAATATGTGAAAAGTAAGGTTTAGTTTATATGTATTACAATTCCAGTTTTGAATATAACGAATGTGTCGCAAAAGGGGCTTGTTCAATTTCCCCAAACATATCTTCCATGCAGGAAGTTATGTATATTTTGTTTAGACAGACCGCATTTTATCTTTTAAAATTAATTGATTTTGATATAAGAAAGCAAGATATCATTAAAAATATTATCAAAGAAATTGCTGTAATCGATTCTGCAAGGGATTTTTCAGAATCGCAAATTCTTGATTCATTTTCAAAACAATATGTAAATCTTGTAGTTTGCAGAAAAGAATATTTGAAAATTTGCAAAGAAAATAATGTAAAGTGCGAGGACTTGAAAAATCTTGTTAAATTCTCGCCAAACACAAGTCTTTCTGAAATACTTAAAAAAGGTGATAAAGAGTTTTTAAGCAAATATAAAAAACTTAATTTTGAGAAAAAATATATTGCAGAAATTTTAAGAAGTATTATAAAAAGTGTTTGTTCAAACCTTGTAAGTTTGTACGAGTTGGGTAAAATCTCAGAAATTCCTGAAAATAAGGTTTTGAAAGCAATAAATCTTTTTAATTCAAACAGAATATTATTTGATACAATGAAGGGATATATTGATGATCTTGCAAGAGAAGATATAAATCTCTTAAAGTCAATAAATGAGCTTAGAACCCAAAAATATGGAGTTTGTAAAAAAACAGAAGTTTCATTCTCTACTCGACCAAATAAAGCTATAATGGTTTCCGGGTCTAACTTTGAAGATTTAGCTCTATTGTTGCAATTTACTGAAGATAAAGATATTGATATATATACAAACGGGAATTTATTGATATCACATGCTTTTCCGTATTTTAACGATTTTAAAAATCTAAAAGGACATTTCGGCTCAGGTTCTTTTAATTCAATCTTGGATTTTGCAACTTTTCCGGGTGCTATTTTGTTAACTAAAAATGAAGCTCAAAATATTGAATATCTTTATCGAGGCAGATTATTTACGACAGATGATATTGCGGCAAAAGGGGTTATAAAAATTAATGATAATGATTTTTTACCGCTTGTAAATTCTGCACTTCAAGCAAAAGGTTTTGCAAAAGCTCATGATAGAGCTTCTGTTGATGTCGGATATGATGAAGCTGAACTTGATTTGGTTTTAGATAAAATTATATCTGAAAATCCTGAAAGAATATTTATTCTAGGACATTCAAATTTATCTATGTCGCAGAAAGATTATTTTAAATCGTTCTTTAATAATTTGCCGTCAAATTCTTGGGTTATCTCATTTTCTTATAACCCTTTAAATATAGACAATGTTTATTCCTTGAATGTAGCAAATGATTACCCTATGATTTACGGTATTTTACATAAGATATTCAAAAAAATTCCTGTAACTTCTGAAAAATTAGTGTTTTTCCTGAATAAATGTGATGTTAATTCGCTTTCAAATATAATAAATTTAAAAAATAGCGGAGCTAAACATATATACTTATCGGAATGTCCGCCAACTGTAATAAATCCAGCAGTATTGCGAGCTTTTAATAAAATATACGGGATTAATCCTATTACTAATCCTTCAGATGATCTCAAAAAAATAAAAGAGGAGCTTTAAAAAAAGTTCCTCTTTTAGCATTAGTTGTATATTAATTAAAAAATTAATATCTGTAATGAGCAAAAGCTTTGTTAGCTTCAGCCATTTTGTGAGTATCTTCACGTTTCTTGCAAGCTGAACCTGAACCGTTTGAAGCATCGATAAGTTCGTTAGTTAATTTATCAATAAATGATTTACCACCACGTTTTTTAGCTGCTTCAATAAGCCAAGATGATGCAAGAGCAAATCCTCTGTCAGCTTTAACTTCAATAGGTACCTGGTAAGTAGAACCACCGATACGTCTTGCTTTTACTTCTAACAACGGAGTTGCGTTAGTCATAGCTTTTTCAAAAATTTCAAGAGGTTTTTCACCTGTTCTTTCTTCTATTTTTGTTAAAGTTGCATAGAAGATTTTTTCAGCTAATGACTTTTTACCACGTCTCATAATTCTGTTGATGAATTTAGAAATATCAACACTGTTATATACAGGATCTGCTAAAGGAATTCTTTTAGCTGGTTTAGAACGTCTAGACATTATTTCTTACCTCCTTTAGCATTTTTCTTAGCACCATATTTAGATCTGCTTTGAGCTCTGTTAGCAACACCTGCAGTATCTAAAGTACCTCTAACGATGTGATATCTTACACCAGGAAGGTCTTTAACCCTTCCACCTCTGATAAGAACAACACTGTGTTCTTGAAGGTTGTGACCGATACCAGGGATATATGAAGTAACTTCAAATCCGTTTGTTAATCTAACTCTTGCAACTTTTCTTAAAGCTGAGTTTGGTTTTTTAGGGGTAGTTGTGTAAACCCTTGTGCATACTCCACGTCTTTGAGGACAATCCATCAAAGCAGGAGATTTTGTTTTGTCAGTTAGCTTTTTGCGTTCTCTGCGCACTAGCTGGTTAATTGTAGGCATTTAATTTCTCCTTTTATTTTAGTAACTACTTGGCAAAATCATATCCTGAAACCCTTACGCATTCCGGTATGACGGGACTGCCGATTTATTAAATAAATCCTACGTCCTATTTTTGCCTGACTACACGAAAATTCAGCACAAATATTCGACAGTAGTGTACTTTTATTTAACAACACGCAAGCTTTTATGTCAACAAATCTTGCCAATATCTTAATAATGCTATATAATAATTCGCAGGAGAGTTTTATGAAGAAAAAAGAAATTAAAGATAAATTGTTAGATGTAGCAAGCTTTTTTGCTTGCATTTTAGTTATAGTATTAATTGCTTATTTTACTGGGTTTTTGAAAGGGTTTGCTCCAAAAGATTTTGCAGATGCTTTCACTAATTTTAATGATAATTTATCAAATTCTTCTTTAGCGAAGTTTGCAGGAGAAAACTCTGATGGAAGTATTGCGGGAAGAAATGAAGTTTACAAAGGATATGAAGTTACAAATGTTCCTGAATCTGTATTGAGAGGAGTTAAATCAAACGGTTTATGGAAATTTATATTTAATGCTGATAGAAAAGTTGTATTTTATATGTATGGTGATTCAACCGAAGATTTTAATTCTTCTGTTCAAAATTATTTAAGTTCAGGCAAGAACTCATCTGAATATAAACTATACGCTTATACAAATGCGAGTTTCAGCAATATGAATTTGGGAAATTATGGTGCTACGGAAGTTTGTAACAGTCTGGAAGAATGTAATAAACAAAGACAGGAAGCTTCTGACTACTCTTTGATGACTGCATTCATGAAATATTGCGGCAAAACTATGTGCATTATAAATCCTGAAACAAAGAAATATGCAAGATTGAAAAAGAAAAATGCGGATGATGCAACCAAAATGTTAGATGCATTCAAAGATTGGGAATAATTTAAACCAATTTAAAATCGCCATTTTTCTTGATGTGTTCAACAAGACCGCCGTCTTGAAGTAGTTTAATCATAACAGGCGGTAATGGCTCAATTGGAATTATTGCACCATTTGTAAGGTCTGTTAATATGCCCTTTTCAATATCTAAATCAAGTTCATCTCCTGCATCAATTGCATCAGTATCAGCTTCTATTGCTAAAAGTCCGATATTTATGGCATTTCTGTAAAAAATTCGTGCAAAAGATTTTGCAATTACTGCTCCAACTCCGGCTATTTTTATAATTTGAGGTGCGTGTTCACGAGAAGAACCAAGCCCGAAATTAGAACCTGCAACAACAAAATCGCCTTTTTTCATTTGAGATGCGAAGTTTGGATCTGCATCTTCCAAAACGTGTTTTGCAAATTCTGGTAGATTAGAACGTAGGTGGAACAATCTCCCAGGTGCAATGTGGTCTGTTGAAATGTTGTCTCCAAATTTAAAAGCTTTTCCTCTCATGACTTACCCCTTTCTTTTATTTTTTCTTGATTATACAACAAAATAGTGATATGATAAAGAAAATGAGGTGAAATTATGTACTTTAGCAGAAAATGTAAAATAACGTTTATATGTAACGGATCAACAATATATAGTGAGGATGATAGATTTACCGATTCTGAAGATTACCCACCATTAAACGATGCAGGTCAAGCAGAAATTGAAAAAATATGTGATTTTTTGAAGCGTAGAGGAATAAAAAATAACAAAATATATTCTTCTCCAGCCTTAAGATCAACTCAATCTGCTGCAATGATTTCAAAATTGTTTAAGCAAGATTTTGAAGTGGTTGAGGATTTACATCCTCGTAAATGTGGTGATTTTAACGGATTAACTTTTGAACAGGTTGATGAAAAGTTTCCTGATGCTCTTGATAAATTGATTAATTGCCCTGAAGCTGCTGTTCCTGATAATGCAGAAAGCGTTACAGCTTTTATTAATAGGGTTAATGATTCTTTAAACAGAATTATTGAGCAAAATTTAGGAAACAGAATTATTATAGTAACTCATAAAGATATTATAAAAGCTGCAATTGTATCTGCTTTAAATATTCCGCACAGCTCTTTGCACAGAATATATGTAAAATCAGGCAGTGCAACGCAAATCAGTTATTTTGAGAAATGGTCAAGTCTTGTATATTGTGACTATACTCCTATGTAATAGATAAAAGTCTTTGATTTTCTTTTATAAGAAATTCTTTGCCCGGTTGAACCTTTATGAAGTCCCAAGGTAATTCTTTATCTAAAGGATAATTTTCGCATGCAAAGTTATCTGTATTAATTTTGTATTTTCTTGCTGCAGCTTTGAATGCGCCAAGTTTTCCTCCACTGCGATAAACTTCTAAAATAAAGTCGTTTAAAGATGCATCTCCACGAGATAATACTGCTTGCCAGTAATCCCATTTTATGCTTGAAATATGGCAAGTAACACCAATTTTATGCAGTTCTTTTTTTAAGAAGGTACTTTTTTCTTCAAGTGATTTTGTATCTTCCCTTCCGCACCATTGGAAAGGTGTATGTGGTTTTGGCACAAAGCTTGAAAAACCGAATGAAATATCAAATCCTTTATTTTCATTTTTTAATTTTTTTGCAAGTTCAATAGTTGCTTCTAAATCTTGTTGAGTTTCTGTCGGAAGTCCTATCATTCCGTAGAATTTCAAGCCTTTAAGCCCGTTTTCTTTTGCTATTTTTACTGCATTAAAGATTTGTTCTTCTGTTAAATTTTTATTTATAACCTTTCTCAATCTTTCGCTTCCTGCTTCAATTGCAAGTGTTGAATTTTTTTGTCCTGCTGCGACAAGTGTTTTTATGACATCTTCACTCACAGCATCAACTCTTAATGAGGAAACGCTCATTTCAATTTTTTCACCGCTTTGAATTTTATCATATATGTATTTGCAAACGTCATGAAAATGCGGATGAGCACTAATTTGCGCACCTAACAGTGCAATTTTGTTTGTATATTTCAAACCGAAATCAATAGTCTTAAGCAGTTCATCATAAGGAGTACATCTTAGCGGAAAATTAAGATAAGATGCAAGGCAAAAACCGCATCTGTTAAAACATCCTCGAGCCATTTCTATAATAAATGTATTTTTAAAAAACGCATCTTCGCTTAAGACTGGTGTAAATATACATTCATCAAGTTTTTTGGTAAGTTTTTTTACTGTTTTAGGGTATTTGGGAACATAAATTCCTTCAACATCAGAAAGCATTTTGAGAATTTCATCTTTTGACTTATCTTGATTTCCCTTACAAATATTGACAGCTTGAATATTTACATCTTCCCCGTCACCGATTATAAAAAAGTCGAAAAATTCTTTAT
>ULMR01035330.1_pt1 | contig 16893 bp, 14 predicted proteins | sample 1951711 | NCBI WGS metagenome assembly ULMR01 (sample SAMEA4835556, study PRJEB28245) | human gut metagenome | biome: gut microbiome; material: fecal sample | place: Denmark | collected 2008 | reverse complement strand
CGGGATGGTTGTGCGTGCAGGCAGCGGAGAGACGGGCCGCTTCCAGGGTCTCTTCTTCGGTGCGGAATGCCCATCCCACGGGCCCCACGCGCATGGCCGAGCCGTTGCCGCAGCTGCCGTAGGGAACGAGCTTTCCCGTCTGCTGTCCCTGTCGGAACCATTCGCGGAAACGTCCGCCGAAACCACCCAACGGACACGGGTAGCGGGTGGCGTAACGGAAATAATACGTTGCACAATCTCCGCCGTGCAGCAGCCAGTCGGCCGTGGCGAGAGTCAGGATACTGTCGTCGGTATATCCCTTTTGCGGGGTGAGGAGGGGGAATTGTTTGGTCTTGATGTTATGGAACTCGTAGACGCTGCCTACGATGTCTCCGAGAATGCTTCCAATCATAGTCGTTTCTTTGGTGAATAGATGTAAAAATAGTACAAAAATGATTGGCTAAAGAGATTTTTAAGATGAATTGACAAAAGTCGACAAAAAAACACCTGATGACTTTGATTTATTAACAAGGAATGTATGTTTTGTGAAAAAATTTATATATTTGTGGAGATTGACTTTGTTGTATTATCTAAAAGCTAGGAAAAACATGGGTGTTTTATTTCATATTATCAGATATTCTATTGGTAATCTGTTTCTGGGTGTTCTTCTCACAGTAGCAGGGATATTGTTGATGTTTGTCTTGATTCGGTCTTGGCGTCGTGACAGCACGTTCACACCGATAAGTTACATTGTGGGGGTGATCCTATTCTTCTTTCTTTCGTTCCAGGCGGTTTTGCTTTGTGGAGCGGTAACCATTAAATCTTATTGCAATGAGGTGGAATATGCCATCAACGACTGGGTGAAGGATGCTCCTGTCGAGACCGTATATAATCAAGCGGAAAGTCAGATCATATTGGAACAGATTATGGACCAATGGCCGCTGGTGGGCTACTTTGTGAACTTGGCCGATTTTTCAGGTCATACGCCGGAAACGATTGCTTCGGCAATGGCAGGGGAACTGCGTTCGGTAATGAATCATTTTATACTCCGCCGCATAGGTTGGAGTTTGTTCTTTGTAGTGATCGGTGCTTTCGTCGTAATCAAGTCGATGGAACGCGTGACACGTAGAAGTTATTCCCATAGATATTCTGGGGCAGGACGCAGAAGAAGACATTATGATGATTAAATATAAACTAAAAAATTAATTACTATGTCAAATCATTTAGTTATTGGATTAGGAGGAACGGGAGGCTCTGTCTTGCGTGCCTTGCGCAAACGTATTTATGAAGAGTTTCGCTCAAATGATCCGGCAGGCAGTGCTAATATAGAATATTTGTATGTCGATTCAAGTCTGGCCGATTTGAACAATGAAGAATACTGGCAGACATTAGGTGTGTCTGTTCAGCTCTCTCCGGCCCAGCGTTTGTCTATCAACGGAATCGGTTCGGGAGTGTTGAGTAATCTTGACCAGTATCCGGGCATCAATGCTTTTATCAACCGCAAGGATGAGGCGATGCTGAAGGAAGGCATCGGGGCCATTATCAGTGAAGGTATTGGAGGCCAGCGTCGTCGTTTCGGGCGAATGTTGATTGCCAATAACATGTGTGGTCTGCCCCAGAATACATTTGTCGGGCAGGTACATGCCCGTGTGCGTGCCTTGAAAGAGAAAGAAGATGTGGACGATGTGACCTTCCATATCTGTGCAGGACTCGGTGGGGGAACAGGTTCAGGTTCCATTGTGGATGCGGTGGCTCAGATTCGTAATGAATTCCAGCGTACGGGAGACGACCGTTCGAAGTTTAAAATCCAGCTGTATCTTTACGTGCCGGAGAAAATCATTCAGATTCCGGGAGGCGAAGACAGCAACCGCTATTACCAGCCGAACGGTTATGCTGCTTTGCTGGAACTCAACGCCATGTCGGTAGGCCGATATTATCCGACGGATGTGAAGGGCAATACCGATGAATATGGTAACGTACGTCGCCTGCTGAAGGGGCAGGATGCCTTTGATATGGCTTATCTGTACACCAATGTGAATGAAGCCGGCAAGGAAGTGAACATCCATAAGGTGCTGCCGGGAATCGTGGGTGATTTCCTGTTCCAGAAGATTGTGGCTTCTTCCATGCAGAGTGGCGGAAAAATGGCTCGTCTGGAGACCAATGAGAACAACGGCCTTTTGCCGGAGAACAATGAGACAGGCGAACCTGTACGCAGCCGCCGCTTCATGACCTTTGGGGTGAAACGGATTGAGTATCCCGAAACGGAAGTGGTAGAATATGGAGCCTATAATTTTGCGCGGCAGGCTTCCATGCAGATGTTGTATGGATTGTGGGATGAGGCGCGCGGCTACATCGAATGTACGGAAGACATGGTAGGAAAGACGTTCATCCACGATGTGGATAAAGACGCTGAAAAGGAAGCCAACCTGTTGTCCGACGATTATCTTACATTGAGCAAGCCGTTGCCTTCCATTGAAAAACATGTGACCAACTGGAAACCGATCGTGCAAGGATGGGAGTTCTATGTAGACCGTTACAAGCAAGACGTGCAGGCCGAATGTCAGAAGAAAGAATGGTATGAAGAATTCAACCAGCTTTGTGAGAAGTTCTTCGATTCGATGTACCGTGGATGCGGTGTCAAGAAATTCTATTTCGATTATGAAACTCAGATTCCGGGATTTGCCGAAGAAATATGCCGGCGCATAGAGAATAACCTGTTTGCAAAATGGAAGAATGGGGAGATGTCCATCATCGAGGTACATAAATATATTGCTGTCTTGATAAGCAAATGTACGGAACGTATTGAGGGCTTCAAGTCGAAGATTACCAAACGTACTACTTACCTGAATGAAGACTTGGCAGAACAGCTCGAAGAAATCCGTGCCGATTGGAACAATATCGGCTGGCTGAAAGATGCGATTACGAATGCATCGGCCAAGACGTTCGGACGGTTTGCCGATGCCAAGCGTGAACAGCTCACGGTGGCTACCTCCATTGCGGCTTATGGCTATGCCGTGAAACTGATGTCGGAAGTCATCAATATGCTGACACTGTTGAACAATAACAGCGTAGAGCCTTTCATGAAGGTGCTGTCTGAGTTTGCCGACAGCATGAAGAAGCAGGCTGAAGAAAAGTGCAAGCTGAGCGATGCGGAAAACAGCAGCATGACCAGTGAGGTAGTGAAGGAGTACGATCCGAAGCTGGTGCGTGACACGGTGCGCGGATTCCTCAAGAATCAGGCCAATCAGAAGGCGTATGCCAGCAGCTTGCGGGCCAGCATCGTGGAATCTCTGGGTACGACCAATGTGGGATTTGCCAGTCTGGGAAAGAAAATCAACGTTTCGGCTTTGCAGGAAATCACACTGAAGATTTGCATTGAAAGTGCCCGGAAAGAGATGGACGACTACTCGCTGAAGAACATAAACCAGCGCTTGGTGAATGTGAATATTCTGGACAAGTTGAGAAATACGGATTGCAGCACTCCCGACAAGCGCAAACGCTTCATCAAGGAGATTTACAATGCCGCACAAAGCTTCTTGCCGTTCAACGGGTCGGAAGAAGGAAAGGGAAGTCCTGAAACCGCTGCAAATCATCAGAAGATCATCCAGCTTTCTTTGCCTCTGTACGAAGACGACGATACTTTCCGCAACGATTTTATCAAGGACTTTGGGGAAAGTGGAAAAATCCCGTTCAACAAAGATAATGATGTCTCTGTAAACTTCAAGAGCAATCAGATTGTCGTGATTACGGCGCACAGCGGTTTCCCGTTGCGCTATGTGGACAATGTGCGTGTGCTGAAAGAAAAATATGACATACTGGTACGCAGCGAGGTCAACCGCATGGTGGTACATACAGAATCTTTCTCCAAGGCTTTGCCGGGATTGTTTGCATTGGATGCAAGCGATTTGAAGAAACGCCTGCGTCCAGTTGTGCTACTGGCTTATGCCTTGGATGGCCTTCTGGTAGAGCGTGAAGACGTGGAAACGGGTGTGAAAACCATGTGTTTTGCCGGTGAGAAAAACCGCATGGGACGTGTCAGCCGTTGGATTCCGGTTGGAAACGACATGATTGAGACCCTGAATGAATTGTGTAAGATGAGTCGTGCGATGGATGCGGAAGCCCTGAAAAAAGCTGTACAGACCGAACTGGATACAAACTATAAGCATGTAGAAAAGAAGAACCAGTTGATGCTGAAGATGGGCGAGACCCTCGATAATGTATTGTTGCCACTCTTGGGTGGAAATGACAATAATCCGGAATTTGTGGCCTTTAACAAGGCAGCAGAGAATTTATGTGACAATGATTTGAAGTTTGACTAAAAAACGAAAGACTATGGCAAAGAAAAAAGGAGTTTGCGTGAACATTGATTGCGAAAACTATAAGAAAGAAATAGAAGTTGAACCCGGAAGTGAATTTGAATGCCCGCTGTGTCATCAACCCTTGAAGGAGAAAAAGACCACAGGCACTGGCCCTGGTGGCTCTGGCGGTGGTAAGATGGCAATGATTATTGGCGGTGTGGTTCTGGTCCTGGCTCTGGGAGGTGGCGGTTATTATTATATGACCAGTGATAAGTCGGCTGAGCCTCAGGAGCCTCCGGTAGATACAGTGGTGAATCCACTTCCGGACGATTCAGTGAAGACAGATTCAGTGAAACCGGAGGAAGAGGTGCCTGCTGAGCCAAAGGTAAAGAAATCTGCACCAATTACTGGAAAAGGCACGGTGGACTTGGGATATGCCATTTATACCGGTGATTTGAAGAATGGAAAGCCCCACGGATATGGCACTTTGACTTATAAGAGAAGTCAGAAGATTGTGTCTTCAAAAGACTTTGTGGCCAATCCTGGCGATACGTTCGAAGGAGAATTCCGTGACGGGAAAATCAGTGGAATCGGTTACTGGAAACATGACGGAAATGAAACGGCTGTGAAACCATGAAAAAGTCCTTCCATATAGCAGCATGGATGATGGTGGCGGCATTCGCTTTAGAGGCGGATGCGGCCCCATCGTTCTATACCCGCTGTTTGGAAAGACTTTCGACTGCGCTGAATCTGAACTTGCCTGATTCCTTGGGTGTAAATGTGGATAATGATTCCACATGGCAATTCAGGGGAAAGACTTTGCGCATACGGACCAATATGCTGGGGGATGTTTCGCACATCGGCTATAAGTTGTTCGATACCCAGTGGGCGGCAGGTCATGCAGCTCGCCCTTTGCTTGATTTTATAGAGCGTTACGCGTTGGAGCAGGATGTGCCGCGGAAAGATATAGACAAAGAAGAGGAAGCGGCGCGCAAACGGCTGACCTTCATTGAAGGTAATGCATCGATGATTGCCCAACGGACTCCTGAAATGGGCTGTGTGATTGATGAGGTGGAACGCCGAAGGTATACAGTCAGCTGGGAGAAGAACAATCAGAAGGTATGTATGGTGATTCCGGCCGATTACCAGCTTTTCCTGGGAACGGATGCGGTGGAACTGGAACATATTTTCGAACGTGACGTGCAACGTATGTCTGCTGAGCCGGTGGAAGACGAATGGCAGGAGATATGGAAAAACGCAACCCGGTCGCGGGCCGACAGTGTATGGATAATCAGTAAGGGTTGTTATTTGAGCAATCAGATACGCTCGGACTTGTATTTGCAAGGAAGTGAGACCGACATGAAACTTCTGTTAGATTCCTCGAAGCCTTTGCGCAGTGTCAGCAATGTTCTACTTACAGGATGTTTTCATAGAAGTATTCCTATGCAGCTGACGATTGACAAGTATGGTTACTTGAAGTCTGAAATCGAGGTGACTTTGCAGCAGCTTCTCGCTTATTTTCGTGCCGAAAATTGCATGCTCTATTTAGGTGTCAAGAGTCGTACGAATGAGAAGGCTTCTGTGACGCTTTTTGCCGTGAACGTAAAAATGGCATATAACCATACCATTAGCCTGGAGTTTCCTTTCCACATTTTGGAGGGAGGAGAAGATAAAGTAAAAGGGAAGATTTATGTCTATACCCCTTTGCAGAATATTACAGAGAAATTTTTTATTGAGAACCTTAAACAGAATGAGCCGTGAAAATGAACTATCTATTTGCTTTTATATTAGCTTGGCTACCTCTTTTCTCTTTGTTTGCTGACCAGACCGATGAGGTGAAAAAACAGATTAACAAGATTAAAAAGAGCAGCCAGTACATTTATGCTGAGTCTACTGCTCCCACCGAAGCCGATGCACGGAGTTATGCGGAAAGCAAGTTGTATGAGGAAATCAATAAGTGGGTGGCTACGCAGCGGAAACTGAAAAAGAGCCCCAATCTGGTTGTGAATAACCGGAAAGAGTTGTGGACCATGCTGTCCATGCCCCGGGGCAGTAATATGTATCGTTCGTTTCTTTACGTAAAGAAGAATGATATATTGCCAACGGAAAATGCAGTAATCATCTCCAATCAGTCGCTTCCTCCGGTTGAGGAATCCATGAAAGAGACGTTGCCGGAAATCGTGGCAGAAATTGCAGCCTGTACCCAATATGGAGATATGGCGGCGATGGTCAAGCAAGCGAAAAATGAAGGTAAGATAAAGAATTACGGCCGTTATGCTTCGCTGGCTAATCCGGATAAATGCTATCTGATCATCTACAACCGGGAGGGGAAAGTGGTAGCAACGCTTACCCCGGAACCCGACAGGAAGAACATCAAGACGAATAAGCCGGATAGCGTGAAGAACTATAGTGGTTGTGGGGCGATTGGAGTAGAATTATAAAAACACAAATTTATTGATATGAGAAGAAGATTGGTATGTGCATTTATTGCACTTATTTCCATGTGCCTATGCAGTGTAGGCCAGATGAAGGCGGTGACCGTGACGTTGACTGTGGATGAAGGAGTTGGCCGTCCGGCTGCCTTGAGCAGGGCAGAATATAATCTGGGTGTTGTCCTGACTGAAATAAATCGGGCCCAACAGGCAAAGACAATATTGACCACAAGAGGATTCCCGATGGACGAATTTTCCTTGAGGTCCTTGCTGCGGCTATGGGCTGTCACACCGTTTTATTGTGACGACGAAGAAGTGGTGGAACGCTGCTGGGTATTCAAGGATGGCACGATGATGGTCAGTCATATCCCTCTGATTATCACTCCAGAAGGCGAGAACTTTGGGGTCGGCACGTATCAGGAGGCCGTCATTGAATTTGACGCAAACGGTAGAATCACCGATTTCCGTTTGGCACTTGACGCACATATGGCAGAGAGCATGGAAAAATGCGGCAGCGTGGTAGAAAAAGAAAAGCAAATGATTATTATGCAGTATATTGAACGCTTCCGTACGGCATACAACCAGCGAGACTCTGATTATATCGAAAAAATATTCAGCGATGACGCGCTGATCATTACGGGAAAAGTCATTACGGTGCGTAAGAATGATGACTTTGGAGGGCTGCACCAAAAGGTGGAATACACCAAGCAGACGAAGGAGCAATATATCCGCAACCTGAAAAAGGCGTTTAAACGCAACAAATGGATTAATGTGAAGTTCAGTGAAATTGGTGACAACGGTGAAACCGGGGGATGTGCCGGCATTACTCGTTCTACCGTCGACCCCACCAAATATGGTGTGCGTCTGCGCCAGGAATGGAATTCCAGCAATTACAGTGACGAAGGATATCTGTTCTTGTTATGGGAATTTCCTGAAGATGGCAGAGACCCGATTATCCATGTACGTACATGGCAGCCGGAATGGGTGGGCGGTGTACGCCAGCAGCCGGATGATGACATCTCTACGTTGGGTGCCTTTGATTTATAGAATGGAAGAATAAATGATAATGTAGACTATGAATACGTTTAGATATATTTTAGCTACGTGGATGATTCTGTGTGTTTGCGCATTGCATGCGCAGACACAATATATTTCACATAGTCGGTGCGTGGAGGAAGACCGTTTTGAAGATTTGGCGGGTGACGGAGGAGTCATCCTGTTGTCCAAGCATAAAGATTTGGTGATAGCCCTTCCGAATGTCAAGAATAAGTCCATAAGGCTGGTAGGCGAACGTCCGGACGGGTATTTTGAATATTGCGTCATCATTCACGCCGGAGAAACCCGTACGCCCAAATTGGAGATAAGCCGACGGGGAAGTGTATATAAAACGGAGCTGGTGCAGGCGGTGAAGCCGGATTTCCTGATTGCCTATCGTGTGGAGGAAGTGCAGAACCCTATATGGAAAGATGAGCAAACCCAGTCGAACGATGCGTATTTGGATGCAAACTTTGCGGTACTGGAATTGTCAACTACCATAAAAGATCTGAAAGTGGAGTGTCATCCAGACCTGCATGCAGTGGTTGAGAGCAAGGTCAGTACGGCTGATCCGAACATCTCAATCGTGACAGTCAAAATTCCGATCATTTCCCTGACTGAGGCAAGAAACCTTGTTGAAAAGACCGAACAGGAATATACGGCCCAGAAAAACAAGGTGGATAATATGGCCGAAGCTCCGGATGCAGAGTGGGACTTGCTGGATAAGCTTGAAGTGGAAAAGGACAGCCTGGCCAATAGCTTCAAGCAGATGACAAACATCGGCATACATGCGGCTGGAACAAACTGGCTGACGGTGGAAGTAGGAGACCTGGGACCTCGTGCCAAGAAATGTTATGCGGTGCTTCCTATCGTGGTTGAGAAAGATGTATATGTAACCCAGTGTAGTGCCTTTATGAATGAAGGCGGAAGACTGTTTGGCATGCGAAAATACAAAGAAGCCCGTTTGGCTTATGAAGATGCCTGGAATTCGGAAGATGTGATTGCCACTTTGCGTCCGGCTATTCGGGAATCAATCGCACAATGCGATTCTTGCATGCTGTACGAGCGGTTGGCAGCGGGTGCCATCAAAAAAATAGCTGAGTTAAAGAAAAATGGAAATGCCACTCAGGAAGAAGTGGCGCGCTATGCTTCGGCTGCGGTGGAATTCATGGAGATGGTAAATGCATATAATCCAGATGATTTCTATCGGACACGCATTGAACGGATGAAGAATCTGCTTTCAGGGATGCCGCTGAAAATAAAGTTCACGATTGTGGAGTGGAAAACATTGCAGGAAGGCAATAAAATTCCGGGAGTGGAAGTTTGGGCCTATAAAGGAGTGTCGTCGGTTTCTTCCAACACTTTCTCTTCCGATAAAAGATTTGAAAAACTATTGGAGAGAAATGGGGTGGATTACACTCAAGTTGGGGCTTCAGACGAGAAGGGCTTGGTTGAAATTGAACTGGATAGAACAGAGCTTCCGCAAGGGTTGTTGTTCCGTCCGACAAAAGATGGCAAGATTAAAATTAAATATATGACCATCGCCGAGCTGATGCAGCAGGCTCAAGGAACGTATATGGAAAAGCAGTTCCGTCTGAAAATGTATGTAAAGTAATGACCGTTTGTTAATTTAAAAATATATTATTATGAAGAATTTTTTATTTAAAGGGGTCATTTGGATGTCGCTGGCCTTTTTTTGTTCAGCAAATGTCTCAGCCCAAAGTTTTCTGAAAAAATTAAAGAATGCAGCAGAAAAGGTGGAATCTGTCACCAAAGCGGTTAATGGCGATACAAGCAAAGAATCGACGGAACAGAACGCTGAGAAAGATAGCATTTCCGCAAAAGAATTTTTGGAGAATGCCCCTTTTTATTCTGTAAAAAAAGTCATAGAGACCGATTCTTTAGGCAATGCGATTGTCAATGAAGACGGCACCACGCGGTATAAGTTTCTGTTGATCGATAAAAACGGAAATGTGTGTGCGGCTAACACAGCCAAGAAGCATCTGAATTCTGCGCTGAAATCAGGAGCCTTCATTCTATTGAAGGTAGGTGGTGGAGCCACTGCGGGAGGACTGTTAGGCAAAAAATTAGGTGGATCGAAAAAAGGTGCCTGGATAGGAGCCGGTGTAGGTGCTGCTGCCGGAATGTTGGCTTCTATGAATGATATCAAGGCCGTGAAGAAACAGGTTAAATTGATGAAAGAGTGCAAGAAGGTATTGAGTGCTTATCAGAATACCTTCACGGAAGAAGGTTTCCCGTTGGACGCGGCGGCCGATTTGTCGGATGTCGATGGGATAAATTTCACGGAATGTGAGGAAATCACGAAAAGTGCAGCTGATGTGAGAGCTGAACTTCTTGCGTCCAAGACAGAAGGGGATTCTCTGGAGGATGTGGATCTTCCTGATGATATAAATGTGTAATGGCTTAATTTGATTTATTGGATAAAATTGATGTTGAAACAATAAGTAACAAGATACTTGTTGATAGGAAGGGCCCGCCATTGTAAAGTCGACAGAATGGCGGGCTTTTTTCGTCCTATTCCTTTAGGTTGGACTTTTTCTGTTAGACTCATGTGGTTGGGGGATATGTTCTTTTTCTGATTCCCTGCTGCTGGTTAGAGCTCCGTGTGGAAGGTTACAAAATTTCTCTGGCAATCCACGCGCAGGCTTCGGCATCGGCCAGGGCATGGTGATGTTGTTTCAGGTCGTATCCGCAGAGGGCGGCCACGGTGTGCAGCTGGTGGTTCTCCGCCCACGGGAAAGCGCGGCGGGAGGGACCCAGCGTGTCATAGAAATCATAGTCGGGATAGTCCATCTGGTAGACCCGGAAGACGGCTTTCAGGCAGCTCTCGTCGAACGCCTTGTTGTGGGCCACGAGGGGGAGTCCCTCAATCAGTGGGGCCACCTGTGCCCATACCTGGCTGAACACGGGTGCGCAGTCGGTATTCTCGCGGGTGAGTCCGTGCACTTGCGTGCAGAAACGGCTGTAGTAGTTGGGCTCCGGCTGGATGAGCGAGTAGAACGTGTCGGTGATTTCTCCGTGGCGCACCACCACCACGCCCACGCTGCATACCGAGCTGCGGGCCCCGTTGGCAGTCTCAAAATCGATGGCGGCAAAGTTTTCCATGTTTTTTCGTTGGTTTGGATACAAAGGTACATAGAATTTGTCCATACTTTTCCGTCCGGGCGCTGATTTTTGTGTGTCTGCCGATGATCCTCCCTTGACTGCAGATATTCTTCCTTGCCCGGGAAGTTCCAGTTGCCGATGGCCCCTGTGTTATATCGGAATACCACTTGCGGAGAGTATAGAATAATACATAGGCTGCGCATCGTATCCAAGATCGGTGATTTTATTGTAACTTTGCTGAGAATTTGATTTTCTAACATGTGCGACAGGTTCCAATGGATAATTTAATTTTTCAGATACAGCAGGATAATGAATATGCCTTCAAGCAACTCTATCAGAATTATTATTCGAGAGTGGTGACTTTTATCACGGGCATTATCAAAAGGCGGGAGACAGCCCAAGATTTGGCACAGGATGTATTTGTCAGTCTTTGGCTTAACCGGAAGACGCTGGATGTTTCACGAAATTTGCAGAACTATCTTTTTGTCGCTTCGCGTCATGCGGCCATTAATTATTTGAAAAAAGAATTGTCTGTCACATCGGAGCCGATAGAAGACATGCACACGGATATAGGTTCCGACATGACGGTAGAAGATACGCTTTTCGCCAAGGAAATTCGTCTGCTCATAGAAATGGTCGTTTCGGAAATGCCTGCACAGCGGCAGCGCATTTATCGGATGAGCCGGGAGCAGGGGGTGAGCAATGAAGAAATAGCCGGCACGTTGGGAATCAGCAAAAGAAGTGTGGAGAACCAGATCAGTCTGGCTTTGAAGGAAATCAGACAGGCCGTCACTGCCTACGTGATTTTTCTGTTCTGCATGTTATCATAAGTTAAAAAACTGTGCCATGGAAGTGAGTATGGACGGAAATGTTTGTACTTGATTGTAGAAAACAGAAAAACTTATGAATTACATTCACGAAATTATCAGACGATATGTCCATCGCCGATACCCTCAGAAACTGGAGAGAAGAATCCAGCGCTGGCTCTGTGAGGATGAAAATGCGGAAGCGAAGGAGGAGGCATTGCTCCGTTACTGGAATGAAGCGGAGGCCGTGTCCGATGGTCGGGAAATGAAAGACGGATGGAAAAGGATTTCCGGTCGGCTGGGTTTCAGGAGCAGAAGCCGCCACTGGTACAGGTACGGCTATGCCGCCTCTTTCCTGATTTGCGTGCTGGCCGTTTCTTTCTGGCTATGGAACTCCACAGAAACTTCCCTTATACAAACGGTGACAACCGGAAAAGGAGAGTCGAAAACCGTTACTTTACCCGACGGTTCCCTGGTCCGTTTGAATCCTTCTTCAGAAATTGCCTTTCAGCAAGCTTTTGAGGATACTGTCCGTCGGGTTAGGCTGAAAGGGGAAGCCTGGTTCAATGTAGTCCATCATGCAGACAAGCCCTTTATCGTGAACGCTCCAAATCTGACCACAAGGGTGCTCGGTACCCGGTTTTGTGTGGATGATTATCCGGAGGACGGACAGGCTGCCGTGTATCTGCAAACGGGGGCGGTTGAAGTAAACCCGGCAGAAAGTTTCCACTCACACGTATTGCATCCCGGCGAATATTTGGTATATGACAAGACCACACACCAGATACACATTTCTGCGCGAAAGCCGCCTTACCTGTACTTCCGGAATGCGAGTCTGGAGGAAATCAGACACTCGCTGGAGCGGAAGTTCAATATTCCGATAAAACTGGAAGGTGTTTCGGAAGAAAAGTACACCCTCGAATTTGATTCGACGGCCACCGTCAAGGAAGTGTTGGAAACCCTTTGCGTACTGGATGAACACCTTACTTGGAGAACCGGCCATGACCATACAATCATTCTCAGTATAAAACACGAATAACACGATGAAGACCAAACTGTTTTTATTGTTCTGCCTGTTGGCTTTTATGGTTGGAAGCACCCTGTATGCCCAACATTCGGCACAGGCTGTCTTCTCCATTGAGGGGACGTATGATGCCTCCGGATTTCTGGAACTGGTCAGGGAAAAGACCGGTTGCCGGATTGCCTATAAGGAATCTGACCTGAAAAACAGCCGGAGAATCCGTTTAGACTATCAGAAAAAGCCTCTGGATGTTATTCTGAAGGATGCTTCAGAAAAATACGGACTTCTGTTTGTGAAGCATGGAAACCAGCTGATTGTCAAGAAACGAACGCAATCACCTTCTGTCTCAAAGGAACAGTCGGCCCCGGTTGCGAAAGATACCGTGCGTAGTTTCTACATGCAGGAAGTGGTGAAGACAGCCCCTCGCATCGACAGGCTCCGGAACCCGCAAATGGGAATGACGGTGATGGATGACAACGCTATCCGAAGCGTACCGACGCTTTTGGGAGAACCGGACGTCATCAAGGCACTTCAACTGCAGCCCGGAGTGTCTGCCGGTACGGAAGGGTTTGCCGGTATGTTCGTCCGGGGAGGGGAAAATGATGAGAACCTGTTTCTTATCGACGGATGTCCCATTTATCAGACCAATCACCTGGGTGGATTGTTTTCTCCTTTTAATGCCGATGCGGTCAGTCACCTGACGTTCTATAAGAGTGCTTTCCCGGCACGTTACGGGGGAAGGCTCTCCAGTGTGACGGATCTTTCGATGAAAAGCGGAGATTATAAAAGCTGGCATGGAAACTTTACGGTGGGACTGACATCGGCCAATGTCAGTTTCTCCGGTCCGTTGGTGAAGGACCGGACTTCCCTGTTTGTCGCGCTCAGGCGTTCCTGGTTGGAACTGGTTTCCGTACCGGCACTGGCTATCATCAACGCCTCGAAAAAGAAATCCGGCGAGAAAGTCATAGCCGGTTACAATTTCACGGATTTCAATCTGAAACTTGACCATCGGTTGGGGCGTTTCGGAACACTTTCCTTGCTGGGATATTATGGGCATGACCGTCTCAAGATGGGGGAACATCGCTTTTCGGGTGAAGGGGAAGATACGGACCCTTATCTCCATAAGAATGAAAACCGGCTGGGGTGGGGGAATATGCTGACTGCCCTGAAGTGGCATCTCCCTATCAATACCCTTTTCGCATATGACATGAAGGCTTCTTATACACACTATCAGTCTGATTTCAGGAAAACGGTAGAAACGGTATCGGGTCGGGAGGGTGAGAACGGCTATGAAAATAGCCGGTCGCGAACCGAGAACCGAAATGCCATTCACGACCTCTGTGTAGATGCCTCCTTGGCGTTTATTCCGTCCGACCGGGTCATTATCCGCTTGGGGACGCAATACACACACCATCGTTATGCACCGGAAGAGGAGGTACAGGAATCTACCTCTCTACCGTCGGGAAACGGGAACAGCGAAAGTCGGGTAATTGCCAATGAATGGAACGCGTATCTGGAGGGTGACCTTGAAGTTTGCCACTGGTTGCGGTTCAATGCCGGACTGCACGGTTCTTTCTTCCGGGTGGAAGGAATGCAATATCAGGTTTTCGAGCCCCGTGTCTCGGCTGATTTCCGGCTGAGCCCGCTGGTCAGTCTGAAAGCCGGATATGCCCGTATGAGCCAGTTCGTGCAACAGGTAAGCGACAATTACATTTCTTTGCCTACCGACTACTGGCTGCCCATTACCCGGAACTTCTCGCCGCTGACTTCCGAGCAGGTTTCGATTGGTCTGTATGTGTCGCCCGGTAAAAAGTACACTTTCTCCGTTGAGGGGTATTATAAGAAGATGGACCACCTGCTGGAGTACCGGGATGATTACAAGGATTTACAGGTTGCTTCCTGGGAAGACAGACTGACCAGCGGAAGCGGCAGGGCTTACGGAGTCGATTTTCAGGCAGAAGCCGATATGGGAAAACTGCACGGCTTTATCGGTTACGGGCTGATGTGGAGCGACAGGCTCTTTGCTGACCTGAATGGGGGAAAGCGCTTCCCGTCAAAATATGATAACCGCCATAAGGTAACCTTGTCGGCTACCTGGAAGTGCTCCGAACGGGTGGAACTGAATGCCGGATGGGTATTCATGACCGGGAACAGGGTTACGCTGTCACTTGAGAACTATCCTTATCCGGACGGTTATCCTACGGATATTGTCCCCACTTATCCACATAAAGATGAGGAGATGCCCGATTACTATGCAGGGAAAAACAATGTACGCCTGCCGGCCTATCACCGGCTGGATGTGGGTATCAATATCTATCGTCCGTTAAGACGCGGACGGACAGGGATATGGAACGTTTCGCTCTATAACGCCTATTCCCGCATGAACCCCATCATGATAGAGAAGAACAACCAGAAACAGAGTATGGACGGTACACCGCTGGCTCCCCGATTCCGGCAGTTTGCCTTGTTTCCCGTCATTCCCTCTGTCTCTTATACTTATAAATTCTAACGGACACATCGCTATATGAATATACATTTTCATCCCAGTATTTGGGCGCTACTGACCGGCTTCTCGCTGACAGCCTGTTACAAGGACATCGACCTGGAGAAGTATCGTCCTGAACCGACCCTTGTGCTTAACAGCATACTTTCGCCCGATACGGTTGTCCGGGTACAGGTAGCCCATACGGTATTCTTTACCGACCATCGGGAAACGGACACTAATGTGGCGGATGCGGAAGTCAGAATGTGCGTGAACGGCAGGTTTACGGAAACCTTGCGCTACGATGAAACAAGCCGGATGTATCTGTCGGATTATCATCCTGTGCCCGGTGAGCTCATCAGCTTGGAAGCGGAGAGTCCCCTCGGGCATGTGTCCGGACAGGGAATCATCCCCGAAGCGGTACCCATAGAAGGTGTCAGACTGACGGCCCGTACTTTTGATGACCCGGACCAGATGTACTGGGCTCCCGGCGGGGTTACTTACGGGAAATCGTACGAGGCGACCTATTACATTACTTTTACCGACCCTTCGGCGGAGCGTAATTTTTACTTCATCCGAATAGAAAGTGGTGATGGAATAGCCGCCGAAACGATTGATTACTCGTACGACGACGTCTTTCTGGCGCAGCAGGAGTCTATTGACGGAATCACAACGGATACCGGCATCTATGGGAATGAAGGCCGTACGTTTACGGATGATTTGTTCAATGGGAACCGCTATACGCTGAAAATCGTAGAAAAGGCTCCTTTATACACGAATGATTCACGCCCTCGTAAAATCATCCTTTATTCGCTGTCGGAAGATTATTATCATTATCTGACCGGTATTTTCAATACGGATGAGGAATCTGTCAAGGGCAGTCTGACAGACCTCGGACTGACAGAACCTTCTCCTCATTATTCCAACATCACAGGCGGAACCGGTATTGTAGGTGGCGTGCAAAGCCGGTCGGTTCGGGCAGACTTGAAATCTGTCCTCAAATAGAAAACTCTTTTTAAAAACATTGTAAATAGATAAAAACATCATGAGATTTAAATTAGTAGCGGCCTTATTGGCCTTGGGAATGGCAATCGTGACTTTCACCTCTTGTGGCGACGATACGCCGGACAAAGGGTTTGAACTGACAAGTTATCTGGATGGAAATTATACGCCTACCGACGATGCCTGTCACTTGTCGGCAATCCTTAATGGGGAGAAAGTGTCCGAAAAGGCTTCAGTCACCTTTCATACCAAAGACTTGCAGACCGGAAGCATGGTACTTAATAATCTCTTTGAAGGATATGCATCCGTCGAAATCGAAGAAATTACGTTGGTTCAGGAAACAGAAGGAGAATCTGTACGTCTAACGTTTGCAGGGACTCAGCAAGTAGATGAAACGCTCCGGTTCAGCTATTCCGGTTATGTGGTTTATGGAAAACTATACATCGAGTTCAACATGGAATAGTTGTTTCAGAAGGTCTATCGCATTTTACTTTATTTCCCTGCTTCTACCTTCACTTCCTGAATGTTCCGCAGCTCGTCACTGAAGTTGACACCAATCCGATAGACCGTGCGGCTGTCCTTGGCAAAAGGAGCGGCATAGCCTTTCTCCCGAATCTGTGCCAGCGCCTCGTCCGCGCTGCCGTTCAGCTTGAATTCCATGATGTACACGTAGTCCTGTGTCTGGAGCACCAGGTCAATCCGTCCGCGGCTC
>ULMR01008402.1_pt1 | contig 16909 bp, 15 predicted proteins | sample 1951711 | NCBI WGS metagenome assembly ULMR01 (sample SAMEA4835556, study PRJEB28245) | human gut metagenome | biome: gut microbiome; material: fecal sample | place: Denmark | collected 2008 | reverse complement strand
TATTGCGAGGAATATATATCAGGGATAAAGAGGTATACATGGTTTTGTTTACTGTGCCCAGTTGATTCCAGAATTTGCACAAACAGGTTTTGACATGAATGCCATTGTCCTTGCCGGCGTTAATCCATACAAAGTGACTCGTGAAAGATTTATGTCAGATTTTAATCTTAACTGCTCTAAAGAACTCGCAGAAAGGATAATTGAGCATGGAGTAAATATGCTCGACATTTTACCTTCGCTTGCTTCGAGTGCAGGTGATATTAACAAAGAAGAAAACTATCTTGATCATCTTGAAGAAACATGGACAAGTAAACTTGACGAAATTGGGTATGAAATTCTGAGTATTATGACCCAAACATTTGAAAGAGACTATATTTCAAAAGAGCATGGAGATTTTACGTGGGAGACACTGCTTGATAACAGTGAAGATTATTTGAGCGACAATTTGGATATTCATTTAACCGGAATATTCAGACAGTTATTCTTTGAATATGCACGAATTGATTACCAGTACATTAGAACACATTCTGACGAAGAACTTGAAGATTTTCTCGTCTATCAGGAAGACAGTATTCCATATGAATTTATTGACATGGTGAATTCACAAGGCTATGTGCGAATGTTTATTGAAAGACTTGCAAATCCATTCTTGCTTGACGACGAATTATTAGAAGAGATAAAAGCAGCCAAGTTCAAGCATAGCCTATTAAATATTAGCAAAGAAGACAAAGATAAATAATAATGACATTTGTTGGGTATGGCAGTATATAATACATGTATATATACATGGGGAGATTGTAAACTAAAGTGTGTCAAGTAAATGAAAAAGAAAATATTAACTTTACAGACACTCTTTAATTATGAGCAATTCATTTGAGACACTGTCCAAAATTTTGTGTAAATGGAAACAGAATTCAGTTGTAAGTTTGTTCTTATATCTGGATTCTGTTTTCAAAAATAAGCATAAATTGATTCATATAAATTGATTCATAATTAAGCCCCAGTTGTGAATTGGCTACGTCCATTTCTTCTCAATCTCCATAAGTGAAAGATAAACGGTCTTTTTTACAGCATCATCCGAAGGGAATGAAAGCTTTGATTTTGTGTACTTTCTGATTTTCCCGTTCAGGTTTTCAATGAGATTTGTAGTATAGATTATTTTTCTGATCTCCAGCGGAAACTGGAAGAAAACAGTCAAATCATCCCAGTTGTTTCTCCATGAAAGTATAGCATAAGGATACTTTCCTCCCCATTTCTTTTCCAGGTTGTCAAGTTCTGCGGCAGCAACTTCCTTATTGGGTGCATTGTAGATATTCTTCATATCCGCCGTAAACTCTTTCTTATCCTTATAAACGACATATTTACAGGAGTTTCTGATCTGATGTACTACACAAATCTGAGTGGATGACTGAGGGAATACCGTGCGGATGGTATCCGTAAATCCATTCAAATAGTCGGTACAGGTAGTCAGTATATCCTGCACTCCACGGGCTTTTAAATCGGTCAGGACGCCCATCCAGAAAGAAGAACTTTCCGATTGCCAAGGACTTCCTTCAGGCCGTTCTGTTTCAGACCGACACAAAGATAAACAGTCTTGTTTATGATCTTACCGTTATCCCGTACCTTGAAGACGATGCCATTCAGACTATCAGGTAAACAGGATCAAGAGGACGGTTTTGCCATTCCTGAGCAGCCTGGTTTATCTTGCTGGTAATGATGGAAATGGCAGATGTGGAGAGCTCTATTTCATAAATCTCACGCATCTCTTCCTCTATGTCAGAAACGCTCATTCATTTGCGTATAGGGAGATAACAAGCTTTTCTATAGAAAGTCCACGGCTTTCATGTTTTGGCACTGCTATCGGCTCAAACTGGCCGTTACGGTCACGTGGGATGGGAATGACAAACTCTCCATGTTCGGTCTGGATTTTCTTCGGATAACTGCCATTATGGGAGTTGCCGGTGTTATTTCTTGCCACAGAATTCTTTTCATAGCCCATCTGGGCATCCATTTCGCCTTCAAGCATCTTCTCCAACACCTGGGCATGCAACTGTTTCAGGAACTTGCTCACATCCGCTTCTGTCTTGAACTGGCTAAGGAACTCATTGTTTTCACTATTTCTTATCAGGCTGTAAAATACCTATGAATTCACCTACGATTCGGAACTCATCTGCATTTTCCTCCTCAATAATGATAGGTGAGTAATCGGTATTTTTGGGCTGGAGAACAATCTCTTCATGAGTCCAATTCCCATCTGCATCAAATGATTTCTTACTGGTATATGTTTTGATAGAATAACTGCCGGTATAGTCAGGATCATAGTAATTATGGTGTTCTGCAAGTACAATTTTCCCTTGTCGACTACCTGCCGGGGTCGCCCTAAAGACACAATAATCTCCATCGTGAATGAGCGGTTCCATAGAATGTCCTACAGCCTGTACGATAAACATATTCCGGTTAAGTTTTCCCATTCCTTCAACTTTCATCCAACCGTTTTCATCAACTATTTCTCCTTCCCCAAAATATCCACATGCAGCCCGTATGGAATATAAAGGCAGAAAATCAATGTATTTCACTTCGTCATTGACTTCTGGCTCTATTCTCAATTCAGGAACAGACTCATGTTGAGGTTCCAATTGGGCTACAAGATATTCAGCCAATGCTTTATCACAACAATACACATAACAGCCTTTCATACCTCTTGTAAGTAAAGTACGGTATGTGTTTTTTATAATCTCATCGGCATCTTGCAGAGCTTTACTTTTATTGTGTGTAATGAGCGACTTGAATCCTTTAACAGACTGGTCGTTACCAGAACGTTGAGTGACATCAGTAATAATCTGTCCGTTTTCATAACGCATGTCTGGACCAATAATGACTCCTACGTAATCCAGTTCCAACCCTTGGCACGTATGTATGCAACCTATTTCCTCGATAGATTTATCACCTATAATCCATAAATTTTTATCTGTATTCAGATTCCATCGTTTCTTGAAATGAAATTCTGGCAGGATAATGTCATAGTCATTGGGATTTTTCTTACTATTCCAATCCCAGCAGTATCCAGCTACAACACGTGCTTTGTTGTTGATTTTATTTTTTTCTTTGATAGCCTCAAATAATTGGTTTGGATCTGAGAAAATCTTGAAATCGTAATCTTCAGCAGACAACCGAATATTGGCTGTTTCCTTAATCTGCAAAGTGTTATCGAGCCAACTTAAGTAACCGTCTGAACCATTGCATCGGAATTGAGAACTTAATTTAGCAGTGTGTACAATGGCTCCGCACGATTCTGCAAATTTTTGTATGGCAGCTTTGGAACCTATATCTTTGATATGTACTCTTTGACGGTCATCGACAAAAAATATGGAAAAACGAGCTGCTTGTATAATTTCAAGAATCTGGTTTTCGCCTAAATTACTGTAGAGACCACTTTTCATATTCAGCCTGTGGGCTTCATCCACAATTAGAGCCCCAAAAGTATTACGTGGGGTATCTATAAAACTTCCGCTACCTACAAACAAGTTGTTAATATAGCTTTTTTTAAAGCTCCCTGATAATTTAGCTGTATACACATCACGCGGTGCTGCATTTTTAGATACATATTGAGCTACAACACCTTCTTTAGTCAATTCAACCAATAGATTTACGGCGACAACGCTTTTCCCTGTGCCAGGTCCACCCTCTACAATAAAAACATGTTTGGGCCCTTTTGCGGCTTCTCTTGCCAAATTTAACGCAGTTTCGTATACAACTTTTTGGTCATCCAATAATACAAACTCTCTATTTCCATGTAACATGGAGTTTAAAGCGTCCGCCAGTTGCTTGGAAGGCCGTAGTTTACCCTTATCGATAAGATATACAATATCCTCTTTAGAACCGTACTTGATATATTTCTTAATAAAATCTTGTAGTTTTCCTGCATCTGACTTTAAAAATAGAGGTGCTTTCGCTATGTACTCAGCATAGCATTCATTAGAGATAATATGATCTTCCTGATAGTTATGTAAGAAGGCGCAAGGCATGAGTTGTATACTTTGTTCGCGTACGGTCTCATTATAATTTTGAAGCATATAAGCATACGACCAGGCCTGATAGGAAGGATGTGCCGTTTCACTTTCACCATGTTGAAAATGAGTTTGTATGATACCGGATTTTTGGGACAGTTTTGCTTGTTCCCATTGTTTCAGCTCAATAATGACAATATTGGAACGCTGATTATTATCAACTCCAGAAATAATGAAATCAATACGTTTGGACGTAAGGGGTATTTGATACTCGATGGCAACTGTTGAAGTATCTGGAATATCTGGTGTATTGATTACTTTATACATATGCATCATGGAATTCTTCCATGATAGCTTTTCATTGGGGGAGGTGTGTCTTCCTAAATGAAGCAAGAAAGCGTGATCAATATCGTCCGCAATAGTTCCATTGAAAACGTCATTGATGAATCCCTTTTTACTGGCGTGATATACAATCATAATTCGGTATATTTCTTAGCGTTGCCCTTGGATTTGCTAACAGGATATTTTTCTGCATTTTTAGCCAACTTCGACAAGATGATTTCTTTGATATCTAATTTGTATTTATCAGCAATCAGAAATGCATAATTCATAATATCAGCTAATTCTTCTTTAACTTTATCTACATTCACCTCATCTGGTTGTTTCCATAAAAATGCTTCATTTAATTCTGAGGCTTCAATAGACAAAGCCAATGCTAAATCTTTCCCGTTGTGGAATTGATCCCAGTCTCTTTCTTTTGTAAACTGGACAATTTGTTCCATTATTTCTTTTATATCAGAATTTTGTGATGACATTGCTCTTCTTTTTTATATACTAAAATAAAAAGAGTAGTAGGAATCTGATATCCTAATTTCTACTACATTATCATTTCCCGATGCAAAAATGCTTGAAAATATTCCCCAGCACCTCATCGGTCGTAATTTCCCCGCCTACAATCTCTGCTAAGTGGAAGAGACATTCGCGGAGGTCTTGTGAAACCAAGTCGCCGGAGAGATGTAGGACCAGTCCGTCTTGTACGCGGTGAATAGCCTCTAACGCGTGACTCAAGGCTTCGTAATGACGGATGTTGCTCACCACCACATCGTTCTGTGAGAGGTCGGGCAGGGCAGCGAAGTCCACCAGCTGCTTCTGAAGCTGAGAAAGCCCCTCTTTCTGCTTGGCCGAAAGAGAAAGCACACATACGTCCTCCGGCAAATCGGGGAGAGCCGCTTTCAGGCGAGCAAGCTGTGCATCCGTCGAAGAAGCAGTATTATTCGTAGAAGGTTCTGCCGATGAAAGCAAATCTGCCTTGTTGAGCACAATCACCAAGTGCTTGCCTTCGCAGCGGGGCAGAATCTTGCCGGCCAGTTCGCGGTATTGTGCCTCGGCACAAGTGGCGTCGATCACCCAAAGCACGATGTCGGCCTGATCCAGCTTCTGGAAACTCCGTTCGATACCCAGACTTTCAATGGTGTCGGTCGTTTCACGGATACCCGCCGTATCGATAAAGCGGAAGGTGATGCCGCCCAGGTTCATGGTGTCCTCGATAACGTCGCGTGTGGTACCGTGGATGTCGCTCACGATGGCGCGTTCTTCGTTCAGGAGGGCATTCAGCAAGGTAGACTTCCCGGCATTGGTTTCGCCCACGATGGCCACGGGGACGCCGTTCTTGAAGGCATTTCCTACGCTGAACGTATCCACCAGGTGATGGATGACGTGCTCAATCTGACGGGCGATGTCTTCCAGTTCTGAACGGTCGGCAAACTCCAGTTCCTCGTGGTCGCTGAAATCGAGTTCCAGTTCCATGAGGGAGGTGAGGTGGAGCAGCTTGTCGCGCAGAGTGGCCAGTTCCCGACTGAATCCGCCGCGCATCTGGTTCATGGCCATGCGATGGGTAGCGGCAGAGGTAGAGGCGATGAGGTCGGCCACCGCTTCGGCCTGGCTCAAATCCATCTTGCCGTTCAGGAAGGCACGCTGGGTATATTCCCCCGGTCCGGCGGCACGGCATCCTTGCCGGATAAGGAGCTGCATCACCTGCTGGAGAATGTAGCTCGAACCGTGGCAGGAGATTTCCGTGGAGTCTTCTCCCGTGTAGGAATGAGGGCCTCGGAAAAGGCTGACCAGCACTTCGTCGATAATCTCTCCTTCAGGACTAAGAATGTGGCCGAAGGTGAGGGTATAGGGTTCACGTTCGGCCAGCGGCTTACCGGAAACGGGCTTGAAAATGCGGTCGGTGAGGGTGATGGCTTCCGGACCCGACACGCGGATGGTGCCGATGGCTCCGCCTTGGGCGGTAGCGATGGCACAGATGGTATCTTGGGTTTGTAGTATGTTCACGTGTGTATTGCTTTTAAAATCCTTGCAAAGATACGGTTTTCAGGTTACATCCGGAAGGGGAGCCGACAGATTTATGCGGGCAGGTAGAGGGTTCTCACCAGCAGGTCGACCACTTTTTCGAGGTATTCGCGGTCGGTTTCATCGAAGGTAGCCAACTGGTCGCTGTCGATGTCGAGCACGCCCCGGACTTCTCCGTTGACCGTTATCGGCACAACGATTTCGGAGCGGGAGAGAGAACTGCAGGCGATATGGCCGGGGAACTGGTCCACATCGGGCACAACTTGGGTACGGGCTTCGGCCCAGGCAGTACCGCATACACCGCGGCCTTTCTTGATGCGGTAGCAAGCCACGCTGCCTTGGAACGGGCCGAGGTGAAGCTCGCCTTCGTGTACAAGGTAGAAGCCTACCCAGAAGAATCCGAAGGCTTCTTTCAGGGCGGCACTGGTATTGGCCAATACACTGATTTCGTTTTTCTCGCCTTCAATCAGGGGGGCAAATTGTTCAAGGAATTGCGCGTAACGCTGACGCTTGTCGGTAAGGGTGGATTTGAAACTTGCTTCCATGTAGATGATTTTTTAGACAGAAAAACAGGTCCTCTTCCGGAGAAGGGAACCTGTTGATTAATAATTAATTTACTAGATTCTTTCGAGGACGACTTTAATCAGGTCGTCAATCTTGCTCTTGTATCCGGTGTTGGCTTCCTTGGCCACGCGGTTAGCTATGACCATACAGACAGTAGTGGCTTTATGGCCTTGCAGACGGGCCAGTCCGGCTAGGGCAGAGCTTTCCATTTCGAAGTTGGTGATGCGGTGTCCCTGGTACTCGAAGCTTTCGATTTTCTCATTCTGGTGCGGGTCGGCCAAGGGGATACGGAGCTGACGGCCTTGCGGACCGAAGAAACCACCGCAGGCTACGGTCACGCCACGACCCATGTCGGTGCCGGCGATGCGGCCCACCAGTTCCTTGTCGGCGTGAATCACATAGGGAGCCGGAGCGCAGAGGTTACCTGTCCAGCCCAGGTGGTTGAGCAGGGCGCGTTCCATAGGCAGGTCGCACACGGCGTTGCGTCCTTCGTAAAAGTTCAGGAGGCCGTCGAATCCCACGGAGACTTCGGAACAGATGAAGGTGCCTACAGGCGTGTAGGGTTGCAGGCCGCCGCAGGTACCGATGCGCACAATTTCCAGCTGTCGGTAGATATCGTTTTCTTCGCGGGTCTGGAAGTTGATGTTGGCCAGCGCATCGATTTCATTCATTACGATATCGATGTTGTCGCACCCGATACCGGTAGAGGTCACCATGATGCGTTTGCCTTTGTAGGTACCGGTGATGGTATGAAACTCACGGCTTTCCACTTCACATTCGCGGGTGTCGAAGTGGGAAGCTACGAGGGCCACGCGTCCGGGATCGCCCACCAAGATGATTTTGTCGGCCAGGTGTTCCGGTTTCACGTGGAGATGAAATACAGAACCGTCTTCGTTGATAATCAGTTCTGAAGGGGGAAAATACTTTTTCATACGTTACATTTTTAGTCAAGTAAAGTTTATGTTTGCTTATTTACCGATGGGTTCGTGTCCGGCAGGATGAGAATCCGGTCGGGCAATGCTGCTCCGCATATCGGTATCGGCTTGGATGTTCTTCATCCGGTAGTAGTCCATGATGCCCAAGTTACCTGTACGGAAGGCTTCGGCCATGGCTTTGGGCACTTCCGCTTCTGCCTGAATCACGTTGGCACGGGCTTCTTCGGCCTTGGCTTTCATTTCCTGTTCCAGGGCTACGGCCATGGCACGACGTTCCTCAGCCTTAGCCTGGGCAATATTCTTGTCGGCATTGGCCTGGTCAATCTGCAGGGAAGCACCGATATTACGGCCAATATCGATGTCGGCAATATCAATGGAAAGGATTTCGAAAGCAGTACCGGCATCCAGTCCCTTGCGCAGCACGAGCTTGGAGATGGAGTCGGGGTTCTCGAGTACCGACTTATGATTTTCGGAAGAACCTATGGAAGAAACGATGCCTTCGCCTACACGGGCCAGTACGGTGTCTTCACCGGCTCCACCCACCAATTGGCGGATATTGGCGCGTACGGTCACACGGGCCTTGGCGATGAGCTGGATACCATCCTTGGCTACGGCGGTGACGGGAGGGGTATCAATCACTTTCGGGTTGACCGACATCTGTACGGCTTCGAATACGTCGCGTCCGGCCAAGTCGATGCTGGTGGCCATCTTGAAAGAGAGTTCAATGTTGGCTTTTGAGGCCGATACCAAGGCGTGTACCACCTTTTCCACATGTCCCCCAGCCATATAGTGAGCTTCCAGATCATCACGGGTAATGTTGCTCAATCCGGCTTTGTGGGCCTCAATCATAGCAGGTACAATGACATAGGGCGGCACATTACGGATGCGCATCAAGAACAGCTGGATAAGTGAAATTTTGACGCCCGACACTTTAGCCGAGAGCCAGAGAAAGAAAGGCACGTAGTGGAAAAAAATGACCAGGAAAATGATGACACCTCCGGCCAGAATAAAGGGGAGATAAGTGGGATTAATCATATACGTTAGATTTAAAAGTGAATACAGGAAGAAGGGTGAACGTGAGGTTTATGCATGTTTCACGTATACCGTGGTCTCGTTGATGCGGACAATCTCTACCGGCGTTTTCTCATCGATGAATCCGTCGGCCGACTGCACTTCGATGATGTGTCCGTTGAAGTCGGCATTGCCAATTAAGGTCAGTCGGGTGACACTCATGCCTTTGTCGCCAGGTTTCAGGTTCATTCCCTCAAAAGGAGAGGGACGGTAGTCAAGCGTTTTCTTTAGCGACAGGCGGTCGACGGTCTTGGAACGCATGAACCACCATGTCACGCCGATGATGCCCAGCAGAGAGACTCCGATGGTGAGGAATCCGGCCTGTGAGCCGAGCGAGGTAAAGGCGGAATAGATGGCATAAAGGATGCACACCGCAGCTCCGACTCCCGCCACGCTGATGCCGGGAATCAGGAAAACTTCGATGGCAAAGAGTATCAGGCCTCCGATGATGAGTGCGATGATAATCAGTGTTTCCATGGTATGTGTATATTTTTATTAGAGGTTCTTCAGTTTCTTGATTTCCGTATTACGGATGTCGAGGGTAAGCTTTTCAATCTCCTCGTACAATTCTCTCACCCGTTTTTCACGATCCAGAATACCGGGAGCCAGTTTTTCCTTCAGGGATTGGTTACCAGAAGCATAATTGTCACGGATTTTTACCAACGACTCGTTCATGGTTTGCAGGTCTTTTTCCTTTTGCTGTAGCTGTTGGAATTTTTTCCGCGCATCCTCTGAATGGAAATCCGACAAAGTATGATAAACGGCATTATCATCCACTACAAAACGGAAATCGCCTTTCTTTTCTTTCTCATCTCCTCCGTACATCACCTGTGCCAGTTGTTGTTTGGCAATCCGGACTTTATCGGCATCGCCCCAAGTGTTCCGGATGCCGTTCAGCATCGCTGCATTGGTCAGTAATCCTGGGTCGGTCGTGTCATAATCGTACACTTGCTTGGAACTATTGGGAGAAAATACATATACACAGACCTTTCCTTCTGGCTGATAACGGTCGGAAGCAAACCATCCCAAGTCATTAAAATCGTCGATGGCATACATATAGTCATTGAATGGAGAATTGAATGGGAAACCGATATTGTCGGGTTTCAGATAACTTCCTTCGTCCGAATCGTAACGAGTGATGAAGATATCATATCCTCCCAAACTTTCTGCCCCTTTGGCAGCGAAATAAAGCGTTACTCCATCAGGATTAATGTAAGGATAATTCAGCTCGGATCCCGCATCGTCCAACCCTTTGACTTTTTCAGGTACACTCCAGTCTCCTCCCAACGTAACACTGGAATAAAGCGCCTTCTCATTGGTGCCCGGTACACGGTGGGAGAGGATTTTCTTGTCCTTCATCCCATTGATGAACTCCGTGCAGTCGCTTTCACCGGTAAGACCTACTTTCCCAGATTCCTCGTTGATTTTATATGCCTGAAGGAAATCCTTCTTGTCGACTACAAAACTGTCAATGACAGCCACGTTCTCCACGCCTCGCAGCATACGGGCTCCCATGCGGTAGCGGTTCATCAGTGTGTCCAGTTCGGAGGTGTCGCGGTTCTTGCGTTCCATCCAATAGATGTGGTCTTCCAAATTCTCAATGGCTTCATCAAAGCGATACAAGTCGAAATAGGCTTTACTCAGATAGAGGAAACCATTGATGACCTTGCGTTCGGCACTTTTCTCCAGATAGGGTACAGATTCCTGCAAGGCACCCGTTTCATAGCAGCAAGCACCGTACCAGAAGTTATAGTTGGCGTTTGACGGAGATTGTTTCACCAACCGTTGGAAAACCGGTTTCGCCTTGTCAAACTGCTTGTCGTTAAACCATTTCTGTGCTTGGCTCAAGGTCTGTGCGGAAGCGCCTCCTATACCACAGAGAGCCAAAAGGGGAAGTATGTATCTTTTTTTCATCGTTTCTGTGTCTAAAAGTTTCTCAAATGTAGGAATATTCTGGGAATTATACCATTTTCTGTTCTCTATTTTTCTTTTTACAAAAAACTTTGGTGTCTGAATGGCAATAAATTGCCCAATCTTGTTTATTCTTCGGCCGGATGCGCTTCATAAAAAAGCGTACCCCTTTTCCGTTATTCGGACGTTTTTTCGTAATTTCGCCGCCGTTTTAGTAGTATACGTATGGGAAAAATGACGGAAGAAGACCGCCTGATGCGCCGCATCAACCAGCGGTTCATGAAAGGAATAATGAAATACAACCTGATAGAGGAAGGCGACCGAATCTTAGTGGGCCTTTCGGGTGGAAAAGATTCACTGGCTTTGCTGGAGTTGCTGGCTTTGCGCTCGCGCATCTACAAACCGAGATTTTCGGTAGTGGCGGCTCATGTGGTGATGAAGAACATTGCCTACGAATCCGACCAGACCTATCTGCGCGAATATGCCGAGAACTTAGAGGTACCGTACGTGTGCTATGAAACAGAGTTCGACCCGTCGACCGACAACCGGAAATCGCCTTGTTTCCTGTGTTCGTGGAACCGGCGGAAAGCGCTCTTCACCGTGGCCAAGGAGCAGGGATGCAACAAAATTGCATTGGGACATCACATGGACGACATTTTAGAGACTTTGCTCATGAACATGACCTTCCAAGGGGCTTTCAGTACTATGCCGCCGCGACTCGTGATGCGCAAGTTCGACATGACGATTATCCGTCCCATGTGCCTCGTACATGAAGCTGACTTGAAGGAAATGGCTGCTCTCCGAGGTTTTCGCAAGCAGGTGAAGAATTGTCCGTATGAAAAAGACTCTCATCGTTCGGACATGAAAGAAGTGCTGGCCCGGTTGGAAGCCATGAATCCGGAAGCACGTTACAGCTTGTGGGGGAGCATGAACAACATCCAGCGCGACCTCCTTCCGATAGAGAGTGAAGAGAATTCGCTCGGTTAAATCTCATTCAGGGACATTCAGTACCACCTGCTTGCCCGTCATGGTGATTTTTCCTTCGGCAATCAGTTCCGACAAAGCGCGAGCCAGTGACGGACGGGCTACTCCCAAGATGAAGGCCACTTCCTGCTGGTTGTGGATACCTCCATGCATTTGAAGGTAGTTCAGTAAGCGTGATTTCAGGCTCTGTAAGGCAAACTCATTCAGCTTGCGGCTCAGAAACAGGCTCCGGTCGGAAATGATGGCGATGAAGTTCCGCATCACGGCTGGCTGGGCATGCATGAACGCCTCGAAGCGGGCACGGTCCATGACAAGCACCTCACAGAGTTCCGTGGCTTCCACATTCACCGGAAAGCGGTTCTCCGAAGCATAGATAAATGCCGGAGCCAGAATGTCGGGCGCCTTGATCCAGTCGATGGTGAGCTGTTTGCCTTCGGCATTTTCCATTTGCGTCTTCACATTCCCTTTCATCAAAATAAATAGGGAACGGCATGCGTCTCCCTGACGGGCGATGTATTCTCCTTCCTTATATATGCGCAAACTGTTCGGCGCCTCACGCAGCAGTTGGTGAAGGGCTTCTTTCTCGCATCCTTCAAAGAGGCTCATTTGTGTCAAAACTTCGGTATGCATCTTTCTTTTAACTTTTCTTTGGGTTCCGTGTCACATAGGTGACAGAAATCCCGCGGGGGATTCCTCATCTTTGTGCAAACTTAATGAAAAATCAACAATAACCCAAGAAAGAATATGGAAGGAAACATGTTTTGCTACCAGTGCCAGGAAGCTGCTAAGGGCACAGGATGTGTGTTGAAAGGTGTGTGCGGAAAGAAAGATACCACCGCACGTTACATGGATTTACTGCTGTTTGTGGTGCGTGGAGTATCCGTAGCCGCCGATGCCTTGCGTACGAAAGGCCTTGAGGTGGCAGCCGACACGAATGGCTTTGTCACCGACGCACTTTTCTCTACGATTACCAATGCCAATTTTGATGACGAAAGCATCCTGGCCCGCGTACGCAAAGGCTTGGAACTGCGCGACCGCTTGAAGGCGCGTGCTGCCGATGCGGGTATCGTCTTGCCGGAGGTGGACGAACTGACCTGGAACGGCGGAGAAGCAGACTATCTGGCTAAATCAGCCTCTGTAGGGGTACTGAGAGAGCTGAACGAAGACCTTCGTTCGTTGAAGGAACTGCTGATGTACGGACTGAAAGGGATGGCCGCTTACCACGAACATGCCATGCGACTGGGCTTTGCCGATGAAGCCATCCATGCGTTCATGCAATCCGCGCTGGCTCGCATCACCGTAAAAGCCATGGGAGCCGATGAGCTGGTGGCGCTGGTACTCGAAGCCGGACAGCACGGGGTGCAGGTAATGGCGTTGCTGGATCAGGCGAACACTACCCGCTATGGTCATCCGGAACTGACAAAGGTGAACATCGGAGTAGGCAAGAATCCGGGTATCTTGATCAGCGGACACGACTTGCACGATTTGGAAGATTTGCTGCGTCAGACCGAAGGTACGGGAGTGGATGTGTACACGCATAGTGAGATGCTTCCGGGACACTATTATCCGGCATTCAAGCAATACAAGCATTTTGTGGGCAACTACGGAAACGCCTGGTGGAAGCAGCGCGAAGAGTTTGCGTCCTTCAACGGTCCGATTGTGTTCACCACCAACTGTATCGTGCCGCCACTGGAGAACGCAACGTACAAGGAACGAATGTTTACGGCCAACTCGACAGGCCATCCTGGCTGCAAGCACATCGCTACGGATGCTGAAGGCCACAAGGATTTCTCAGAGGTCATCGCACTGGCCAAACAGTGTCAGCCACCGGTGGAATTGGAACAGGGAGAGATTGTCGGTGGATTCGCCCATAATCAGGTGATGCAGCTGGCCGATAAGGTGGTGGAAGCAGTGAAGAGCGGAGCCATCCGCAAGTTTGTAGTCATGGCCGGATGCGACGGACGCATGAAGAGCCGCGATTACTATGCCGACTTTGCACAGGCCCTTCCGAAAGATACGGTTATTCTCACGGCAGGTTGCGCCAAGTATCGCTACAACAAACTGCCGTTGGGCGACATTCAGGGAATCCCTCGGGTACTCGATGCCGGACAATGCAACGACAGCTACTCATTGGCCGTGATTGCCCTGAAACTGAAGGAAGTCTTCCAGTTGAACGACATCAACGAACTGCCCATCGTGTACAACATTGCATGGTATGAACAGAAAGCGGTCATCGTCCTGCTGGCCCTGCTGAGCCTGGGCGTGAAACACATTCACCTGGGCCCCACTTTGCCGGCCTTCCTCTCACCGAACGTAGCCAAGGTATTGGTCGAACAGTTCGGCATCGGAGGCATTACCACCCCCGAAGCGGACATGCAACTGTTCGGCATCTGATGACGGCTTAATAGGATTTCTCGTTGGCCAGATTCCAGGCATTAAGAAAAGAAGCTTTCGTGATTTCCACCACCTTCTCCCAGTTCAGCTTGTTTGCATGGTCGGAAGGCTGGTGGTAATCCGGATGCCCATCCGTGTGATACCAGATGACGGGAATGTCGTGTACGGCAAATGACGCATTGTCGCTTCCTCCCACCGGACGGTCCCAAGGACGGTAGTCAGGCTTCAGTTTCAGCTTGTAACGAACGATATCGTCTTTCAGCCACTGTCCAAAGGCCGGATGCGCTTCCGTATAGAAATACACCACATGTTCGGGTTGTTCCGGGAAATGGTTCCGCCCAATCATGTCAAAATTCAGATAACCTTTAATCTCCTTCACGAAATCACAATGCTGCATGAAATACTGGGAGCCGAGCAAGCCTTTCTCTTCTCCATCCCAAAAGGCGATGATTACGTTGCGCAGCGGTTTCTTGCCACTGGCCTGAAAAGCACGGGCAATCTGTAGTACGGCCGACACTCCCGATGCGTTGTCGTCGGCTCCGTTGTAAATCTTATCATCTGCCAGTGTTTCGTCAATGCCCAAATGATCGAAATGGGCCCCGACCACTACATATTCGTCTGTCCGTTCTCCGGGAATCATTCCCAGCACATTGGCCATCCGAAGGGAACGATGCGTCAGCTGTTTCAATTGAGCAATAGAATCGGGATGTACTTGCCAGCGGCCTTTCTGCTGCCTTTCCTTGGCGCAGGCCTCGAAAGGCTGATAATAAGAATCACCATAAAGGGGAGAAATCCCGGCTTCCTGAAGGCAGGAAACCAAGTAGCGGGCAGCCACACGCGATCCGTTCATACCGGCTTCACGTCCTTGCAGGGCATCGTCTGCCAGAAAGCCCACAATGGCTTCGGCAGAAGGACGATTGATACTTTGCAGGCCTTTTTCCACGGCAGTCTGTGCCTGCAGGAGAGAGGTACCGCATGAACCGATGGTCCATGCCAGTAACAGAGAGGTTATAGTCTTTTTCATAATGAGAGCAAAAATAGGGAGAACTTACAAATTTCCCAAACTTATTCTTCCTGTTTCTTCACGTAACAAGAACTTGATTTTCTAGAAATTGAGATTCACTCCGGCCATTACCGTAGCCCGAGGCATAGGATAACCGGCATTGATTTCGTATCGCTGGGCCAGCAGGTTCTCGCCACGTGCCCAAATGTCCAGCCAACGAGTCGTCCGGAAGGAAGCCCGCACGTTCCACAACACGAAGTTTTCTGTCGCTACGGGGTCTGTCTGGGTATAGAGTCCGGCGATGTATTGCAGCCCCGTCGACACGTTCCAACGGCCTTGAGAGAAATTGGCCCCAACGTAAAGTTTGTGTTCCGGAGCAGCAATGACTGGATGCGCCATGTGCAGGTAACTGTAGTTTCCGTCTACTGACCAAGCGCGGTTGATGCGGTAAGCTGCCTGCAATTCAACACCTGTATTTTCTATCTTTCCGGTGTTCTGGTTCAGCATCCCACTTCCGTGCGGATTGGGCAGTGTCTGTATCAGGTTCTTGGCATTGATGTAAAACAAATTCACTCCATAGTACAGCTGCCCCTCCATCAATCGCTGTGAGAAGGCCAGTTCATAGTTCCACATCGATTCCGGTTGCAAATCAGGATTCTGCGGCGGGAACATGTACATTTCCCGCAGGATAGGGTAGCGGAAGCCTTTAGAAGCCGAGGCCTTCAGTTCCATAGCCTGTGGCAAATGGAAAGCCAGTCCGGCCTGCGGTACCCATTCCGTACCCACCCGTGAATGATGGTCCACCCGCAATCCCGCATTGAAGGTCAGCCAAGAGCAAAAATCCTGTCGGAAGTCGATGTAGCCAGCCAGTTCGTCTTCTTGTTTGTCTACCAGATCGGACGTAGTGCCCACCTTTTCTCCGCTCACGTATTCATTCCAAGCACGGCCTCCGTAGCGGAACCAGTCGAATCCTAGTGTGATACGGTTTCCCGTGAAGAACTGCGTACTTTGATAGAGAGATATCCCCATCATGTAATCATGAGAATTGAAACGGGCATCCTGAGGACTTTCACCGGCAGAAGGTGTATATCCGTCATTAATCCAATGGTCTCCCCAGTTGTAGAAGAAACTCAATCCCCCGGAAGTCTTTTCATAATGATTCTCCAACGCAAACGAAGTCATGCCTCGCGTAATTCGCTGGTCTCCGTCGAGCAACGGTGCACTGACCGGCCCCGGATAGGAAGCATTGAAATGCGTCACGTTCACGTCGCCTCGCACGTTCCAATGGTCGGTCATCTCGTATCCTAACTTGGCATAGCCCCCATACTGTTCAAACCCCATGTCGGCCCGATGTCCGTCGGTACGGTTGTAGGAACCGGATACCACGCTCGAAAACCGTCCCTTGCGGACACGGTTGGTCAGTTCCGTTTCCAAGGTATTATACGAACCGTAGCCCGCATGCAGATGGGTGTTCACCCCGTCTTCCTGCATCTTCCGCGTCACGATGTTGATTACGCCGCCCATGGCGTTCGAGCCGTACAACACCGAGGCTGGACCCCGCAACACTTCCACCCGTTCGGCCAGGAACGACTGGTAGGCATCGGCTATCGGATGACCGAAAATACCGGCATATTGCGGGTGACCGTCAATCAATACCATCAGCCGGGCCGTTCCTCCGCTCAGTC
>ULMR01003334.1_pt1 | contig 16923 bp, 14 predicted proteins | sample 1951711 | NCBI WGS metagenome assembly ULMR01 (sample SAMEA4835556, study PRJEB28245) | human gut metagenome | biome: gut microbiome; material: fecal sample | place: Denmark | collected 2008 | reverse complement strand
CCGCGCCTGTTTTTACAAATCCGCCAAGTTTTTCTAATTCACAAGCTTCTTTGACATTCAAACCGTACTCTGCGCAATCATCTTTTGAAAACACGAGAGTGTCAAACAATCCTTGTTTTTTATAATCCAAAAATATTTTATTAATCTCAAAATTTCTTTTACGTGTTTCGAGATAATCTTTGAGAATTTCATCAGGAATACCGTTTTCAAAAGGTTTGCCTAACTTATGAGTGTTATAAGAATATTCAAAAATCTTTTTTCCCCACTCATTCCAATACTCTTTTTCTTCTTCATTTATATTGTTATTGGAAATCCTCATAATACTTGAAAAGGCATAAATTTTTGCCTGTTTTTTTTCAAGAATATTTTTCAAATTTTCAACTCTTTTTTTTATTTTGTCAAAAGAATCCTCACAACGTCTTGAAGAAATCAATCCGCCATAAGCAACCGTATCGAGTGACAAAATTATAGAATCCACATCGGACAAATTTTCAAGCCATTCAAAAATTTTTTCAACATCAGCATACTTGTGTAAATCACCAAGCCATTCTCTTTCAGGCAAATATAAATTTATATCCTTATCTGTTGCACAAATTTGTTCGGGCAGAGTATAACAAACAGGTCTGTTATCTATTGGTATAAAAGCTATATTCATAAGTATATTATATGTTAAGATTGGATTTAAGCAAAAAAGTTAAGATATTTTATGCAAATCTCCGCCCTTTACGCATTCTATAATTGAAATAAAAGTAACTTTTAAAATATAATTTATTGCCTCTTGAGTATTATAAGCAATATGCGGGGTAATTATAACATTTGGCATTTTGCTCAAAACATTTATAATCTCAGTTTCCTTCAGGCAGGTTAAACCATTTTGCAAATCTTTGGATAAATTTGCACATTTAAAATTAAAATCCTCACACATTACAATATCAAGGGCAGCACCGCTTATCAAATTGTCTTTCAAAGCTCTATACAAATCTTCCATATTAACAATTTTGGCACTTGATGTATTAATTAAGTAAGCTGTTTTTTTCATCAATTTAAGTTCGTCAAGCCCAATCATATTAAAGCTTTTATCCGTATAAGGCAAATGCAAAGTTACGACATCGGATTTTTTCAACAGAGTATCCAATCCTACATAAGTAATTCCGTAATTATTCTCAACCTCTTGTTTTTCAACAATATCGTATGCCAAAATTTTCATTCCAAAAGATTTTGCGATATTGCAAACACTAACCCCGATACTTCCCGTACCTATAACACCAAGGGTTAAAGTTGATAAATCACGTCCGACAAAATTTGTAAAAATATTATCCCCGTAAGATACTGAATGACAAGCTGCGCAAATATGTCTTACAAGAGCGATTAGCAAACCAAATGTATATTGAGCAACAGGCACTGCTCCATAACCTTCAACATTAATGACGGCAATATTTTTCTCCTCAGCTGCCCTCAAATTTATATGTTCAACACTTGTTGAACGTGTTGAAATTATTCGCAAATTTTTAAACGTATTGATTACATTTTCGCTAACTTCAGAATTTACAAAAACACTTATTACACTTGCACTATCCAAAATATCTTTCGGCAATTCTTCAACGACTTCTTCATTCAAACTTTCATTATAAAAAGTTATCTCAAAATTTTCCAATTCTTGAGTTCCGAAAAATTCTTTTTCGCTGTCACGATAATCAAATACTAACATTTTTATTGCCATAAAAATCTCCTCTTGCACATAAATTATCACTGAAAAACACACCGCTTCTATTGCACAAAAGTATATAAACAAGACTAATTAAATAGATAAAAAGTCGAATGAAATACCAAGAAAAAAAGATTATTCTAAATATGTACAGTTAATTGACTGTAAATTTCGTACCTTAAAGCCGAATTATGCGAATATTACGCTTGCAGGGAAGCGCAGCTCATCTTAATGTACAAAGATGAGAAAATAGTGTGCACAAAATCTGCGCTTTACTTTCGAAGCAGGTGATAGTGATAACCTGCAAACTTCCTGCGAAATAAGCGGCGGAATACGAACGGTTACCCTCAGAGATAGTTTATAAACAATAAATATATAGCGCATACACGCAAAATCTCATATAAAGGTAATCGATAAAATAAGACACGGGATGTAAGGTTATTGGCATTCCGTGTCTTTATTTAATTTATAATTTTTATTTGTTAATTCAAAAATTTTTTATATTAAATTAACCAACCCTGTTGAATGATCAAAATGACATTTTACAATTTCCAACTTTTCAGCCTTAACAGCTTCGTTAATAATAACCGAATGCTGCATCAAGTAATCCTCAACCCATTTTGTATGTTCTTGAGCAAAGAAATTGTGACAATTTATGTCTTCCTTGTGGTTTAAAACAGGATAAACGCATTTCAAAATTGATGAAAAATCTTTCATCGGTTCAGGGTAATGCTCTTTAGCATATTTCATAACCCCGCAATCATCATGCCCGAGAAGTATTAACAAAGGAACCTCAAGTTTTTTAACAGCATATTCAACGCTTTCGATAACATTAGGTCCTGTTGTCATGCCTGCAACTCTAACAACAAACAATTCTCCAATTCCGCAATCAAAAATAATTTCAGGAACTACACGGCTGTCAGAGCATGTTAAAACACAGGCATAAGGTTCTTGATGAAATGCAAATTTTTTCAAAGTTTCAATTGACATATTTTTAGATGTCAATGTACCGTTTACAAAATTTTTGTTACCTTGTAATAATTTATCTAATTCTTTTTTAGCTCTTTCTTTCATAATACACATTTTAATTAATTTTATCTAAAAAAGCAAGAAGATTATTCAAAATAATATTTTGCCTTAAAACCAATCAATTAGCGGTCTGATTTCTCCGCATTCAAGCCCGTATTCTTGTGCCTCAGGACTTCTTAATATCGTATCTATTCGCAAACGCTCTCTAATCGGGTTTTGCAAAAAAACTTCGCCAGTATCTCTGTCAAAAACTTTACTGTAATTTAATCCGACATTCACGCAATACGGAAGTCTTATCCTGTTTGCTTCTTCATCATACCATGCAAGCCCGTGCGTACGACAAACAATTCCTCTGTATTTGTAAAGGCAACACATTTTATTTATCAAAAACGGACATTTATACAATTTTGGATGACTTTGTTTAAGTCGTTTAATTTCTTCCTTGATAATATGCTTTGTTCCAAAAGGTAATTCTACAAACCCAGACATAAGATATTCAAGCTCTAATCTTGAAAAAGGATACTCCCCGACCTCACAGCAAGAAGAACAACCGGGCTTACATTTGATAAACTCGCACTGTTCTTCAAAATATTTTTCTAATCTTTTATCCAATTTTTCAAGGAATTTTGCGTATCTTTTAAGCATTAATGAACCTTTACCAGTGAATATTTTCTACCATCAAGTAATATATCAAAATTAAGAGTCTCATCAACCTGAGGCATTTGTTTTTCTTTAACAACAACTACAACATCACGGTCATCGAGAATTCCGCCAAGCTTTGCCATCTCATTTTTATCATCTTGAGAAATGTAATAAACACGGCTCTTTGTATATTTATCAACAGGAGAATTGTAATAATAAAGAACAGAATATTTTCTTTCGTTATTCAAAACAACAATTTTTTTGTTATTTTGTTTTGCATATTTTGCAAATCTCATCAAATCGTTCTGTCCAAATTCATAATCCATGTTATAAAACAATTTTGTTCCAAAAGCAGATGCAATAATTATGAGCAAAGCATAACATGCAAAAACACCTTTAGTCCAATTTTTTACAGCACAAACTATACTGAAAATGCCGAATAAAAGAACAAGTGATATACTGAACCATTTAATTATAAGTAAATCAGAATATACTTGAGCAGGCAAAAAGTATTTTGAAAAACAAGTTACAATTCCTGCCAATATACAAATTCCACCCAAAATATACACTGATATATTAACAGGTTTTTTAAATTTGTTATTGAACATATAATTTTCCCATAACGCACCTATTAAGAAAGATGTAAAGAAATAAACAGGTAAAATATATGTAATCAACTTTGTTTTAGAAGCTGAGAAGAATAACATTGTTACCAAAAATGCAATTCCGTTAAATAACAGGAATTTTTTTCTGTCTGACAAATCTTTAAAACTTATATTTTTTAAATCCTTAACTTTGGCAATCGCAATTGCAATTACTGAAAAAATCCAAGGAATTAATCCCCAAAGTAATGTAAAAATATAGAAATAAAACGGTTGTTTTCTATCAATTTGACTTGATGAGAAAAATCTGTTTATATGATGCTTCATAATATATTCGTTAAAAAATAACGGATCATGAATTTTAAACATAATAATATGCCAAGGAAGCACGATTAAGAAAAACAGCAAAAATCCAGGCAAAATATATTGAGGTCTAAATACCTGTTTAAAAGTTTTGTTAGCGAGAGTAACAAAAAACATAACGGCAAACGGAACAACAAACCCCGGAATTCCCTTAGCCATAACAGCAAGACCTGAAAATATATAAAATAACCACCACATATATTTTTTGTTTTTGTCTGAAACAAATTGACTTAAAAAGCCAAACATTACAGAAAAACCTATACATGTAGTAACAACAATATCAAGGATTGCAAACTTTGCAAGTATAACAAATTCGAGTGTAGTTGCAAGAATTATCGCAGATATTACGCCAAACCTTCTTGATACAACCTTTTTCCCCGTAAAATACACAAGCAAAGTAGAAAGTGTCCCATACAAAGCAACAGGAAATCTTGCAGTAAATTCATTTACTTTTCCAAAAATTGCAAAAGACAAACACTCTCCCCAAAAATAAAGCGGAGGTTTTTCAAAGAAATAATCCCCGTTTAAATAAAGGGTTAAAAAGTCTTTTCCATGGAACATATCTCTTGCCATTGAAACATATCTTGTTTCATCGACATCCATCAATGCATAATTCCCTATATTAAAGAAAAATACAAAGTAACATATTACCAACAGTCCAAGAAACGTGAATAAATCACGATGTTTCTTTATAAAATTAATAGTTTTTTCCATAAATTAATATATCTCCCTAATTATGACAACAATTTTATCATAAAAAGCGAAATCAAATACTAATTTATTAATGCAAATATTTCAAATACAAATACACAGAGCTTAGAGCCAACGAAACAAAAGTTACAATCACCCCGTATTTCATAAACCGCATAAATGAAATCGGATGACCTTTAACAGCAGCAGTTTCGCTAACAATAACATTTGCAGCAGCACCAATAATAGTCAAGTTTCCGCCCAAACAAGCTCCGAGCGACAAAGCCCACCACAAAGGATGATGCCCGACCCCTGCATAAGGCAAAGTATGCTGAACCTGTGCAATCATAGGTGCCATTGTAGCCGTATAAGGGATATTATCAACTATTCCAGATAAAATTCCTGAACCCCACAAAATAAACATTGTAGCAACACTCAAACTTCCATGAGTAAATTCAATAAGCTTATCTGCAAGAAAACTTATTCCACCGTTTGCCTCAAATCCGCCTATAATGATAAATAGCCCGATAAAGAAAAATATAGTAAGCCACTCAACATCTCTATAAACCTCTTTCGGATTTTCAAACAACAGAAGAAACGCACCGCCTGCAACGGCAAATACATACGCAGGAATTCCCGTCATATCATGAGTTACAAACCCTGCTATAACAAGAATTAACGTAATCATTGAGCGTATCATAAGTTTTTTATCAGTAATTGTTTTAGAATTATCTAAATTTGCAATATGCTCCATCTTATCAGCAGTTGTCTTGAGAGAGTTTCTGAACATAAAAATCAAAATCCCCACACAAACCACAAATATAATACTTACAATCAAAGTAAGCTCATTTACAAAATCCATAAAACTTAAACCCGCCTTAGCACCGATAATAATATTTGGCGGATCACCGATTAATGTAGCAGTACCACCGATATTCGATGCCAAAACCTCAGTTATTAAAAACGGTATTGAATCACATTCCAACTCTTTTGCAATAACAAAAGTTACAGGCATAATCAAAACAACAGTCGTAACATTATCCAAAAATGCAGACGCAACCGCAGTAAACAAAGCAAGAGCAAACAAAACAAGTTTCGGATGCCCCTTAGTTAATTTCAAAAGCTCCAATGCCATCCACTTGAATACTCCGCTTTTTGCAGCTATATGGACAATTATCATCATTCCGACAAGCAAGAAAATTACATCAAATTCAATATATTCAAACACGGATTTTATATATTTTGCACTCTGAATATCATAATGCCCGTGAAACGGCAAAAGTCCCAAAAGCATAGTCAAAGCAGCTCCGACAAGCGCAACGACGGATTTTTGTATTTTTTCGGAAGCTATAAAAATATACGCAACTAAAAGAATTGCACCTGATATCACCATTCCGTAACTATGAACCAATTCGTTTAACATAATTTCCCCTCATAAAATCATATAGCAACTTTTTCTTTTTCGACTTAACCCACAAATATATCTGCACTCCAAAAAGAAAAACTTCCTGCAAACGGGTATATTTTTTCAAATTATACTATAAAAACACAAAAAACATTAATTTGTGTAAAAAACGACATAAAAAGACTGGTAAAAATAAGATATTAGAGTTATACTACAAGTGTAATAGGATTTGCTAAATAGGTTGTAACTTATAGAAAAATTATCCGTTTTATAATAAAACGGTAAGTTTTGCCGTCTAAATGGCGTATTGTATTTAACAAAAAGTATTATAAAATAGTTTAAGGAATGTAAAACTAAACATCATATCGGGCAAAAATAATTTGTCAGCAGTTTTATAAGAAATAAGTGTGTGTGTAGGTGTAAGTGTTGAACGATAATAAAGAAAAAGAAATTAAAGAAATAAAGGCTAAAAAACCTAAAAAAGCTGACAAGACAGTTTCCAATCCGCTTGCAAAACAGTTGAATGAGCTTAGAAAACCTGCCTTGAAAAAACCTGCCACAATAAAAATTGATACAGCAGAAAAAACTGAAAAACAAAAACCGACTCAACCAAAAGCTGTTTCAAACCCTATTGCAGCAGAAACAGACAGTATTGTTGCTCGTATCAACAACTTTAACACTAACAAAACCGCTAACAGAATGTATGCAGGTTATATGAATCAAACTCTTGCAAGCTCTCACAGAGTTATTGATTATCCTGAGCTTGTAAACAGTTTGAATGAAGTTGTATCCAACAAAACAAGCGTGCATGAACTTTTTTCAGCCGTTCATGAATTGTTTACGGATAGATTGAAAAGTGCATTCACAGCATTCGGTATTTTCCATGAAAAATCCAAATGTATAAACATAAAATTATTCAACTCAATGGGCAGCACATACACATCAAAGCTTTTGCTTTCAGATGAAACAAACCCTGTTATTGAATGTTTTAAGACTGCTCAACCGGTTGTTAGAAATGATAACAAATTTCTTGATATTCCTTATTTAAACTCGTCATCAGCATATTTGTTCCCGCTAAATTCCGTTAGCGGCTGCAAAGGAGTTATGGTAATCGGTAAGAATGATATAGACAATCATATCGGTCTATTTTCGTTTATTGCTGATTATTGTGCACTTTTTATGGATAACGTTGAACTTTTGGAACAGACTAACAAGTATGCAAACACAGATACACTTACAGGGCTTTATACACACAGAGGCTTCCAAGAAGTGCTTAAAGCAGAACTTAAAAAAGCAGAAGAAAATGATTCCAATTTATCAATCATTATGCTTGACGTAAATAATATCTCTAAAATTAACAGAGAACTCGGTCATGCTAAAGGTGATGAGGTAATCAAACTTCTTGCTGAAAAGGTTAAACAAAATATAAGAAGTACAGACAAAGCAGGACGTTACGGCGGAGATGAAATCGCAATAATTTTACCTGACACAAATACACCTGATGCCAAGTATTTGGCTGAATATATAACTTATTGTCTGTCTTGTTGTTTTGTTGACGATGTCGGACCTGTAAAGGTTTCAGTCGGAATTGCAACATATCCTGAATGCAGCAGAGATCAGGAAAAACTATTAATCCTTGCAGAACAGGCAATGTATATTTCTCAGGCAAAAGGTTATAAAGAAGGCATGTCTGCAATTATAAGTTCATCAGATTTCAATTTCTGGGATGATGATGCTCTCAATTCGTTTGCTGAAGTTGTTGCAAAACGTCACTCACAACTCGGAATTGATTTTAACGAAGAACTTATCCACAAATTTAACAATGAACAAATTGTTTCACACAATCACCTTATGGAGCTTGCAAACTCTTTAGCAAGCGCAATTGATGCAAAAGATCCTTATACAAAAGGTCACTCAACATCAGTTTCACGTTATTCGGAAGCTCTTGCACGTGCAGTTAATCTTCCTGAAGAAGAAGTCCAAAGAATTAAACTTGGCGCATTATTACACGATGTCGGCAAAATCGGAATTCCTGAAAACGTACTTAAAAAACCTGGCAAACTTGAAGGTGATGAATGGGAAATTATGAAACAACACCCTGTAATAGGTGCTGAAAAAGTGTTAAAGCCAAACGAAGCTTTGCGTGATTTAATTCCTATCGTAAAATATCACCATGAACATATTGACGGAAGCGGATACCCTGATCATTTGAAAGGCGATGAAATTCCGCTTGCTGCAAGGATTGTTGCAGTTGCAGATACATACCATGCACTTATTTCAGACAGACCTTATCGTAAAGGTATGAGCGTTGAAAAAGCATGCGAAATCTTAAAAGAAGGCGCAGGCAAACTTTGGGACGCTGATTTGGTTCGTCAATTTATCAGTATTGCTCCATCTTTATCAACAAGCATTTAATGTAGAAAATCCTCGAAATCCCCTTGTTTTCTACAAATCATCGACATGCTTTACAGTATCTTTTATATACTTTTTAACTGCCGGCGTAATTATAAGGTCAGGCTCTTTCATCGCAAATTCATCAAGAATAATTATACCGCGTTTTTTATTCCCGCTTTCAATATATAAAAGCCCAAGCATGACTTTATTCAAAATATTTGAATTATTGCTGTATTCTTTAATTTTTGCATTAACAAGCCCTAAAGATTTGTAGCATTTTGCAAGATCTTTATAATATTGGAAATTAAGTCCATATTGATGCACTGCATCTTCATACGGTCTTAAAGCCTGACTTGGATAACCTATTGCCATATAGGCATCACCTATATTTTTGTAATAAACAGAAGTCGCCTGCGTGTCAGGGTTTAAACTTATTGCAATTTTAAATTCCTGAATTGCTGCATAATAAAGGTGTTCATTCATATAACGCAACCCCATATTATTATGCAAATAGGCGTTTTTTGTCGCATCAATTACAAAAACATCAGGTTTTCTGTAACCGGATGCCAAAAAACTCAAAAACATTAACAGTATTATTAAATATTTTTTCATACTTATAAATTTAATTAAAAATTAGATTAAATCAATTTCCAAACCTTCATAAGCAAACACAATATCGTCTTGTTTATAATTTTCACGAATTGCGTTTAATTTATTGTCATCATATTCAGGATCGTAATGGAAAAATACTAATTTTTCCGCATTAGCTTGTTTTTTAGCTTCAATAGCCATGTCAAAAGTTGAATGACCGTAACCTTGTTTTGGAGAATAAGCGTCCAAATAATCCTCCATAGTATATTGTGCATCATGGATTAAAACGTTGCAACCTCTTGCAAAGTTTGCAAGTTTTTTATCTCCGCCCGGATAGCTTTCTTTATCCGTTGCATAAACAAGAACTTTATCTTTATAAGAAATCTTGTAAATCAGTACACCTTCTTGAGGGTGAGCATAAGAACGATAACAAGTTATTAAAACATCATCATTTTCAGCTTTTGCATCAACTTCATTTTCAATTCTTTTGATAATAGGAGTTTCTTCACCGTGACGAAGAATAATACCTTCTGTTTCGCTCAAATCTTTAATATTCAAATTCCCTGCAATATCGCCTAAATCAAGCGGAAAAGATTTTCCGAATAAAAGTTCTGCAAGCTCATCAGACAAGCTTTCGTTGTAATTAACATTTCCGTAAACATTAACAACAGATGACGGAATATGCAAAGGCTTAAAGAAGGTAAACCCTTGAATATGGTCTTGGTGAATATGAGAAATTAATACGGTAGCTTTAATCGGAGTTCTTTCAGACGGGGTTAAGCCTGATGTAATATATTTTTCAGTCAATTCACTCCCGATATTAATAAGACCGCTTCCTGCATCAAGGATTATCAAATGTCCGTTTACATTAACCTCTACACAAGAAGTATTTCCACCGTATTGCAAAAAATCTTTATTAGCAATCGGATAACTGCCTCTTACTCCTCTAAATTTTACACTAAATTCACTCATATTATCTTCCTTATTTTTTTATTGTAATTGTTGCGTTTTTATCTTTTTCCTCACCTGAATAAACACTTGTTCCGAATACAAGAAGTTTAGCGAGTTTTTGAACATTTTTCAAATTTGTTTCTTTATTTTGAATATTAAAAACAACTTTATTTCTGTAATTTGTAACAGTAACCATTCTGAAAGCGTTTGGATAAGAAACAAGAGCAGGACAGCTTACGTATAAAACATTTCCTTTTTGCGTAATTTTTGCGCCATGATAATGTCCCTGAAAAACAGCTATCGGATTTTTATATTTACTAAAAATTGCTTCTACCTTATCTGCATCGAGCAATCTGTGGTTTGGGCTGTTATAAGGCTCAAGAATAGGAACATGCATAAAAATTAAAACAGTATCATTTTTAGAATTTGCAAGTTCATTATCAAGCCAAGCAAGCTGTTCATCGCCCAATCTGCCATTTGCTGTCAATCTGTCACGGATTATGGAATCAAGAACGATAACTTTGTAACCTTTTTGAGGCACAAAAGAATAGTATGATTTTTCAAATTTGTAATTTTTATTGTATTTATTTACAAGCTCCATATAAACTTTTGGAGTCAAATATCCGCCATACATTGTGTCATGGTTTCCAAAAGCAAAATACCAAGGAGCATTAAGTTTTTCTGTATGCGGAAGAAATGCACTCAATTCTTTTTCAAAAGGTTTGTCTATCAAATCGCCCGTAAACATTACAAAAGAAACATTCGGAATAGCATTTATCTGAGAAATTGCATCGTCCAAAAGTTTTGGAGATTCTCCAATCATTTTATAAGTTGTGTTATTACTTCCCGTATAAAAATGAACATCACTTAATTGTGCAAATTTCAAAGCCGAAGTGCTGCTGTAACATTGCAAGCCGTAAAGCATTGCTGCAGCTAATAATAAAGATATTGACCAATTTTTAATTCTTGTCATAATCGGTTCCTTTTTTGTTCTTCTTACAGTTTTTTTATAATGTCTTGTTACGGTTTTTCTCATTGTTTATCCAAAGCTGTTTTTATTTCGTCGTACTTTTTATTAAGTTCCTTATCATTATCAGAAAGAATAATTGCTTTATCAATATTCAACAAAGCACTTGACAGATTGTTCAATGCATAATCGCACAAACCAAGATATTTGTAAACCTCTGAAGTTTGTACATTTCTTGAAAGGAGATTAAATTTTTCTCGAGCGGTATCATAATCCCCTTTTGCATAATATATTTTTGCCTCTGTCAGTAAATATGAAATATTTTCTTCAATATCAAGAGCCTGCTTAATATCTTTTTCAGCATCAGACAAATTGTTCAACTGCATATTAATTTCGGCTCTAAGTGCAAAAGCAATATCTGCTTCTTTGTTGTATGTCAAATATTTATTCACCATTTTTAAAGCATTGTCATAATCTTTTGTCTTGTCATAAGAAAGAGCAAGTCCCAAATAACTTTGAGAAAAATCAGGTTTTAGAGAAGCTGCTTTTTGATAATAACTGATTGCGTTTTGATAATCTTCACTATCATAATATAATTGTGCAAGCGAATATAAAGCCCAATAATCATTAGCAGCATTCAAAAGAGTTTGAGTTTGTTTTGCTTTGTCGCCTAAAATCTTGTAATTTTGAGCTTCACGAATATTTTTATCAGTCGTTGTAAGATATGATTTAGAATATTGGTTTATAACTCTTGATAAAACAGCTTTTACATCTTGAGCATCAGTGTTTAAAGGTTCTTCCTGCAAAATCTTATTAACATAATCCAAAGCATCATTATACTGTCCATAAGTTGCATAATTAGCGGCAATATCAAAATAATCTTCTGTCATTTCGCTTGCGCTGACAGCTATACATGGAAATATTAAACATACAAGAAGAAGCTTTTTCATAATAAAATTATATCATAATTAATCCGAATAGAGGATTATATTAAAGATTTAAAAAATTTTTACGATATAATGAATACTATGGCTAAAAGTTTTTTTGTAAACCCTTTTGAAAAAAAACCAAATAAAGACCCGATGACACCGTCATACATAAAGCCTGACGGGACTCAAGTTATCGAACAGAAAACAGAAATAGGTTTATCTGTTTATGAAAAATGCCCTGACGGTACACTACTTTTCAGAGGTTACAATACTAAAAACAGACTAATAATGGATTATGCCAGAGATAGAAACGTTGAAATCTCTCATCATTTTGATGAATTCGGGAAAATGATTTATAAAAATGAATCTGTTTATGACGAACATAATGTTTTAGCGAAAAAAGATGAATATGATTATGATTACTACGATAGCGGAGCTAAAAAAACAGAGATTATAACATCTTTTCCGGGAGAAGTTACAACATATATGCAGTTTGAAGAAAACGGCAAAAGAATTGAAAAAATCGTAGAACGCGGAACTGTCAAAACTTGGTATGACGAAAATGACAAACCGTTAAAACGTGAAATTGACCGTGGTTCAGGCGGTATTATTACAGAAGATTTAACAAAAAAAGAAAATTAACCTAAAAATTTTGCACCATGATTATCTCTGCCACCTAAAGGAATTAAATTTTGAGATAAGAGAAAATTATTCACTCCTTGTATATATTCCCGATTAATTTGCGGACTATAAGCCTGATGATAAATTTCGGCTGTTTGAATTTTTCCGTTTGCCATTTTTAAAATATCTGAAAATTCCTTTTTATAATCCTTCATCTCTTTCGCTATAAAATACGGATGAGCAAAACCGAAAACTATATCTTTTTCATCTTTCAATGTTTCAAATATTTTTTCAATACTGTTTTCCGTATCAGAAACAACCTTTCCATCAACTATTTTCGGATAAAATTCTTCACAAATCTTGTCTATATTACTATCGATAATATCTGTTTTTGTTGTTTTACCGATAGATTTTAAATATTCATCAAAACCTTGAGGAGATACATTGTATTTTGGAACTTTTCTGCGATTTTGACCAAAAACGTAACCGTTCATTAATTCGTTATACAAATTTTGAGGATTTTGGTTTGATTCTTCTGCCATTTTATTTATTCTGTTTTTAATCTGTGCATAATTCCTCAACCTGTAATGCAAATTGTAAGCAAAAGTTTCACCGTCTTTGTTTATAAAATAGTTTTCCATATCGGCTCTTGAAAAACCTTTCCCAAGTTTTGCAATACAATTATCAAACATTTTGTTACGGTTTTCATTTAATTCTAAAATCAATTTTTTTATTGCCGGAGAATCAGGGTTGATAAAATAAGCAAGAAGCTCTCCTGATTTGACTTTTCCATCAGAATTAAAGGCAAAACTCATTTCAACTCCGGGAACAAAATTTATATTTTTATATTTTTGCGGATTTGCTTTTATAATTTCAAGCGCCTCTTTAACACCTGAAACTCTATCGTGATCAGTAATTGCAAAGGTAAATTTTTTCCCTGTTTTTTTATTCAAACTATCTGCATATTGTGCAGCTTGATTTAAGATATCTTCAACCCTTCCCCAACCGTCAGAATGATTTGTATGCGAGTGAAGATCTGCTTGAAATATTCCTTTTTCAATATTATCAGGACTTGCTTTGTAATTTTCATTTGTTAATGTTTTACAGGTCTTTAAAAATTTGTCTTTTACATTTGTATGACAAAATATTTTGTTATAATTCGCTAAAATTACGACTCCGCCTAAAACTGCTCCACCCGTAATTAAGGCAAGGTTTGTTTTGTTATTTTTTTGTTTGTTTTCCTTATGAGCAGATCTGAAATTTATTGTCGAATTATATTGATAAGCATTTATTGCTTGTAATTTCATTAATATTTTATATAACCTTTACTTTCTTTTATTAAATTTTCATTGCTTTCAAGATTTCTGCCATATCAACAGGAGCCTTTTTAACATCCGAATTTGAATATTTAATAGCATTATCAGGATCTTTTAAGCCGTTTCCGGTTAAAATACAAACAATTTTTGAGCCTTCTTTTATCTGGTCTTTTACTTTTATTAAACCTGCAACAGATGCAGCACTTGCAGGTTCTGCAAGCACGCCTTCTGATGAAGCTATAAGTCTGTATGCTTTTACGATTTCTTCATCTGTTACAAAGTTTATCATACCGTTACTTTCATCTCTTGCAGCTTCCGCAAACTTCCAGCTTGCAGGGTTTCCTATACGGATTGCGGTTGCAAGAGTTTCAGGGTGCATAATTCTTTCACCTTTTACAATTGCCGCAGCACCTTCTGCCTCAAATCCCATCATTTTTGGCAAGTTTGAAATCTTACCCGCATTATGCCATTCTTTGTAACCCTTCCAGTAAGCAGTAATATTACCTGCATTACCGACCGGAATAAAATGATAATCAGGAGCTTGTCCAAGTGCGTTACAAATTTCAAATGCACCTGTTTTTTGACCTTCTATTCTGTATGGATTAACAGAATTTACGAGGGTAATCGGATAATTATCAGAGATTTTTCTTACCATTTCTAATGCTTCATCAAAATTACCTTGAATTGCAATAATTTCAGCACCATACATCATTGCCTGAGATAATTTTCCAAGTGCGATGTAACCGTCAGGAATTAGTACAAAAGTTCTCATGCCTGCCTTTGCACCGTAAGCTGCAGCTGAGGCTGAGGTATTCCCTGTTGAGGCACAAATTATTGCATCGGAACCTGCTTCTTTAGCTTTTGAAACAGCCATTGTCATGCCACGGTCTTTAAAACTGCCTGTCGGGTTGCAGCCTTCAAATTTCAAATAAATTTCTGCATCAAGCCCGATTTTTTTAGCCAAATTGTCAGCCTTAATTAAAGGTGTATTACCTTCATTTAAAGTTATAACCGGAGTTTTCTCAGTAACCGGCAGATATTCTCTGAATGTATTTATTAAACCCTGATAGTACATACTTCCCCCTTTGTCTTTAAGGAAATATTACTATAAAAAACAATAGAAATAAAGTTTTTTAATTTATTTTACGATAATTTTATTTTAGTATTTTATATCTACATTAACAACCTTATCAGGATTTTTCAAAATATTATTTAATTCTCTTGCAATCTCTTCCGCTTCGTATTTATCATCAGAACTTGCTAAGAAAAATTTTTGTCTTTCACCGTTTTTTGTTGTCGAATAAATATTATATTTTAAAAGTTGTCTTCTGTTAATACGAGCCTGATCTGAAGAACTTGCGTTAAAATATTTCCACAAATGGAAAATATCAACTGAACTTGAAACATAAAAATTGCTTATTGTATTTAAATTAACACTTTTTTCTTTTATAGTATGTCCGAAAATATTTTGTTCCGTAATTTTGCATACCGAATATGATGAACATACCAAATTGGATTTAAAAACACTATAATTACAAAATAACAGTATAACTATCGGAATAAGTACCATAATAAATATTTGAGTAGCTGTTAATTTTTGTTTATTTTCAGGCATTTTGTCCATCTTATAAATTATTTTTACACTTGAACTCTTATCAAACTGTTAACTTTATTTCCGTCTTGTTCAATTAATTTGATTGCATTTTGCATATTCTTTTCTTTTACAAGCTCAGTAATAACAGTAATATCTGCCGTATTATCATCAGATACACAGCGTTGAACAATACTTGCAAGACTTATATCATTATCCGCACAAATTGTTCCGATTTTTCCGATTACACCTTTGTTATTTTTTGCATTTATAGAGATGTAATATTTATTTATTGTTTCTGAAATATCTGTCATAACTGCATTTTCAGAATGTCTGCATCTCATCATAGGCAAAATATAATCTGATGTATTTAATTCTGCTGCAATTGCAAGAATATCTCCAACAACAGAGCTTGCTGTCGGAAATTCCCCTGCTCCGGGGCCTGAAAGAGTAATACTTCCAACAGGATACCCGCTTAATGACACTGCATTTGTTACATAATCAATATGTGCAAGCGTTGATTTTTTTGAAACCAACATCGGATGAACTCTTACATCTGCTTGACCTTTATCATCAAGATGTGCCGATGCGATTAATTTTATTTTATAACCTAAGTCATTTGCAGCTTTCATATCTTCTGCACGAATTTTTGTAATACCTTCTCTATATACATTTTCTATTTTTATACGTTTTTTAAAAGTTATAGATGCAAGCGTTGCAATTTTATAAGCTGCGTCAAACCCTTCCACATCACCTGTCGGATCAGCTTCCGCATAACCAAGTTTTTGCGCTTCTTTTAACACATCTGAATATTGAGCACCGTCAACATCCATCTTTGTTAAGATGTAATTTGTAGTTCCGTTAACAATAGCTTCAATATGATTAATCTTGTTGCCTGCCAAAATTGTTTTAATCGGCATGATTATCGGAATACCGCCTGCAATTGCTGCTTCATACAAAATTACTTTATTATATTTTTCGGCAATCCTGAATAATTCTTCTCCACGTTTTGCAAGAAGTTCTTTATTTGCGGTAACTATATGTTTGCCATTCTCAATAGCCTTTGCAATTAAATCAAAAGCAGGCTCCAATCCGCCAACAAGCTCTGCAACAATATCTATTTCAGG
>ULMR01039185.1_pt1 | contig 16947 bp, 16 predicted proteins | sample 1951711 | NCBI WGS metagenome assembly ULMR01 (sample SAMEA4835556, study PRJEB28245) | human gut metagenome | biome: gut microbiome; material: fecal sample | place: Denmark | collected 2008 | reverse complement strand
TTCTGTCTGTATGAAATTCTGAAGGTACATGAAATAGTTTAAAAAAAGAAAGCGTCAAAACGCTTTCTTTTTTTGTTTATAAATATTAATTTGAAATATGAAATAATCATTCTGTACCTCATAAAAGATTGTAAAATATAAAAATTAAAAAGCAACGGCATGTTATTCTTAGATAGCCGGATATTGAAGGCTGTTATGGTATATAAAAACTGATATAATGGTAAAAGATTATGTATTTTTATTGCAATTATATACATAAATCTATAAAATAGATATGGTGAATCATACATAAACTGTGTGAAAAAGGGTATTATTCTGATATATTATATCAGATAAATAAGAACAATAATTACAGATGTATTGTAATAGGAAGGAACGATAATAGCAGGCAGCTATTGAAAAAGGTATGGGAATAAAAGAAGAAACAATAAAAATGAAAGCGGCAGCACCTTATCTGGCAGCTTCTTCGGTAGAACAGAGAAATAAAGCACTTCTACTGGTTGCAGAGAATTTAAGGGCAAATGCGGCAAAGATTTTTGAAGAGAATAAACGAGATCTGGCAGCGGCAGAAGAAGATCATATTGCACAGGCAGTAATGAAACGCTTGAAGTTTGATGAGGGAAAACTAAGAGATGTTATAAAAGGAATTGAGCAGTTAGTTGCTCTGCCTGATCCATTAGGAAAGGTGACATTAAAACGCCAGTTGGATGAGGGATTAGTTCTGAATCGTGTCACCTGTCCGATTGGTGTTATCGGAGTTATTTTTGAAGCAAGACCGGATGCACTTGTTCAGATATCATCTCTTTGTATTAAGAGTGGAAATTGTGCGATACTAAAGGGTGGTAGGGAGACAACATATACCAATCGTATCCTGTTTCAGATTATACATGATAGTATAATAGATGCAGGGTTGCCGGCAGATTGTATGCTTCAGGCAGAGCAGCACAGTGAGATTGATGAACTTCTGTCGTGTCACGAGACGGTTGACCTTCTGATACCGAGAGGATCGAACAGTTTCGTTCAGTATATTATGAATCATACAAAGATTCCTGTTATGGGACATGCAGATGGAATCTGTCATATTTATGTAGATAGAGATTATGATCCAAATAAAGCGATTCCGATTATTATCGATGCAAAGACCCAGTATACAGCAGCATGTAATGCAGTGGAAACTTTGTTGATCCATAGAGATATAGCTGGAAAATTTCTTCCGGTTCTTGCAAAAGCATTAAAGGAAAATGGAATTACGCTTCGTGGAACAAAGGAAGTAACAGATCTGATTGGCGGAGAGACAATCGGTGAACAGGAGTTCAAAGAATATCTGGATCTGATTGTTTCTGTTAAGATTGTAGATACGGTAAATGATGCGATCGCACATATCAATAAATACGGTTCCCATCATACAGACAGTATCATTACCGAAAATGCGGAAACTGCAGAATTATTTATGCAGATGGTAGATTCTGCCGGAGTTTATCAGAATTGTTCAACTAGGTTTGCGGATGGTTTCCGTTATGGTTTTGGTGCAGAGGTTGGAATCAGTACAGGAAAGATCCACGCAAGAGGTCCGGTTGGTCTGGAAGGGCTTGTTACTTATAAATACAAGCTGTTTGGATGTGGACAGATTGTAGATGATTATGCAACAGGAAAGAAAGAATTTCATTTTAAAGATTTATAATAAAAATTATTCACAAGATTATTACAGGAGTTAGAAAGATGCATAAGGAATTTCGAATGGGAAATGAAGCAATTGCGCTTGGGGCAATTGCTGCCGGGGTAAATTTGATTTCCGGATATCCGGGAACGCCATCGACAGAGGTACTTGAGACGGTTGCAAAGAACAGAACAAATGACTGTTATGTAGAATGGTCGGTTAACGAGAAGGTTGCCATGGAGGTAGCAGCCGGTGCTGCTTATTCAGGAGCGAGAGTTATGGTAACAATGAAGCAGGTCGGATTAAATGTGGCATCTGATCCGTTGATGAGTCTGGAGTATGTGGGAGTAAAAGGCGGTATGGTGATTCTGGTTGCCGACGATCCGGGGCCGATCTCATCACAGACAGAACAGGATACGCGGACATTTGCAGCATTTTCAAAGGTTCCATGCTTTGATCCTACATCGGCACAGGAAGCTTATGAGATGGTACAGGAGGCTTTTGAGTACTCGGAAAAATATAAAACACCTGTATTCTTAAGACCGACAACAAGAGTGTGTCATGGATATGCAACGATTGAAGTAAAGGATGCGGCAGAATACAAAAAGAATGAATCGGAGGGATTTGTGAAAGATTCCAAACGGTGGGTTATTTTCCCGAAGCTGTCCTTTCAGGCACATCGTAATATTGAAAAGCGAAATGTCGAGCTGGGGGATGCCTTTTCTGAATATGACAGAAATGTTGTGAGCAGGAAGATAGAGACAAGATTTGGTATTGCAACCGGTGGAATCAATTATACATATACAATGGAAGCCCTGGGAGACGATGCAGAAAAAATAGCGATATTTAAAGTAGCGACCCCGTTTCCGTTCCCGGAACGAAAAGCAGTTGAATATCTGGAACAGTTAGATGCGGTTTTATGTGTGGAAGAATTAGATCCGGTGATCGAACGTGCGCTTACCTATATAGCGGGCAAATATCATCTCCCGGTAAAGATCTATGGTAAGCTGACCGGTCATGTAGCAGCCTCAGGTGAGAACACGATTGACAGTGTAAAGGGCAGTATCACACAGTTCTTATTGGATCAGGGTATTGCAGCAGACCGGTACAAGGCGCTTACCGCAGGTGAAAAGAACAATCAGTCGGAAGAGTTGGCAGAGATGCCGGAGCTTCCGGTACGTCCACCTGTATTATGTGCAGGTTGTCCTCATCGTGCTTCCTTTTATGATGTAAAATGCGCTATGAAGGGAAAGAAGACAATCTTTTGTGGAGATATCGGATGTTATACACTTGGAAATGCCATGCCGCTTGATATGGTTGACACTTGTCTGTGTATGGGCGCAGGGCTTGGAATTGCGCAGGGCGTTTATCATACAGAACCGGATACGACATGTTTTGCATTTGTTGGAGATTCTACATTCTTCGCGTCAGCAATTCCCGGCGTCGTAAATGCGGTTTATAATCAGGCAGATATGACATTGATCGTTCTTGATAATTCCACGACGGCTATGACAGGACACCAGCCACATCCTGGAACCGGACATACGATGATGGGAGATATTGTAAATAAGATTGATATTGTTGGTATCTTAAAGGGAATTGGTCTTAAGACAGTAGAGACGATCAATCCATTTGAGCATGAAGCAGCGGTACAGACAGTTGCGCGTGTTGCAGCAGAACCGGGTGTGAAGGCAATTATTTTCAAATCTCCATGTATAGCCATTACGAAGTCGTCCAGATGTATGCATATAGATACAGATGCATGTATAGGTTGCCAGAAATGTATCAGAGAGATCGGTTGTCCGGCACTTTACACATTTGAAGGCAAGGTTTGTATCGATGAAAGTATCTGTACAGGATGTACTTTGTGCAGCCAACTCTGCCCGGTACATGCAATCGGGGACGGACAAGAAGAAAGGGGGCAGGCATAATGAATAAGAATATTATTCTGTGTGGTGTCGGTGGACAGGGAACAGTGCTTGCATCCAAGCTGATCGCAGCCGCAGCTATGGAGAAAGGAATCCCGGTTATGAGTGCGGAAACGATCGGTATGGCACAGCGCGGAGGAAGCGTATTCAGCCACGTAAGAATGGGTGAAAATCTGTATTCACCAATGATAGCAAAAGGAACAGCAGATATGATCCTGGGATTTGAACCGGGAGAAACGGTGCGGATGCTTCCTTATCTGAAAAAAAACGGAGCAATAGTCGTCAGCAATCGTGCGGTTATGCCGGTTACAGCATCGCTGGCGAGGACCGGTTATAACGGAGCATCTATGATCGAATATCTGAAGACACAGGTAGATCAGGTTTTGGTGATCGATACAGATCAGGCATGTGAAACTCTTGGGTCTGCAAAGGTGTTAAATGTCTTGATGCTGGGAGCCGCAATCTCGACCGGTATGCTTGGACTTGAAAAAGAAGATATCAAACAGGCTTTGATAAAAAGATTGCCGGAAAAATTACATGAGCTGAATTTCAGAGCACTTGATTATATACAATAAAAATATTTTATAAAATAGAAAGTTTGGAGGATAAATAATGGAGATTTCAGAGTTACAGATCAGTCAGGTCAATAAACAGATCGAAGCATTGATTAAGGCTGAAAGTTTTTATGGAAAGAAGCTGGAGGAAGCAGGAATTACAAGAATTTCGACACCGGAGGATTTTAAGAAGCTTCCATTTTCAGAAAAAAAAGACCTGAGAGATGCATATCCACTTGGTTTAATGACAGCACCGGAAAGTGAGATCGTTCGTATCCATTCATCATCAGGAACAACAGGACTTCCGGTTATTATTCCATACACAGCAAAGGATGTAGATGACTGGGCAATCATGTTCAAGCGTTGTTATGAGCTTGCAGGTATCACGAATATGGATCGTATTCAGATCACACCGGGATATGGACTCTGGACGGCAGGAATCGGCTTCCAGAACGGAGCAGAGAAGTTGGGTGCTATGGTCATACCTATGGGACCGGGAAATACGGATAAACAGCTTCAGATGATGCAGGACATGAAATCTACTGTCCTTTGTTCGACGTCTTCCTATGCACTTCTTCTTGCAGAGGAGATCGAGAAACGTGGTATCAAAGATAAGATTTGCCTGAAGAAGGGTGTGATCGGTTCTGAACGCTGGGGCGAAAGGATGAGAAAACGTATCTCAGAGGAACTGGGAATTGAATTATATGACATCTATGGTTTGACAGAGATCTATGGACCGGGTATCGGAATCAGCTGTAAATATGACAACGGTATGCATTACTGGGATGATTATATCTATATCGAGATTCTTGATCCTGTAACCTTAGAGCCGGTTCCGGATGGCGAAATGGGTGAGATTGTTATAACAACGCTTGTAAAAGAGGGTGCACCTCTGATTCGTTATCGCACACATGATCTTTCAAGAATTATTCCGGGAGATTGCCCATGTGGATGCAAGCATCCAAGGTTAGGTGTGATTATGGGAAGAACGGATGATATGATGAAAATCAAGGGTGTAAATGTATTCCCAAGCCAGATTGAAGAAGTATTGAAGGAATTCCCTGAATTATCAAGTGAATATCAGATTCGCATCTCCCATCTGGATGGAAAAGATACAATGAGAATCTATGTAGAGACGGATGGAAGCGTAGATTTCGTAGAGTTATCTAAGCGTATTGCAGAGAGAGTAAAGAGTCGGATTGGATTTACCCCACTTGTTAAGGTTGTAGAGATTGGGGTGCTTCCAAGAAGTGAGAAGAAGACAAAACGTGTAATTGACGAGAGATATGAATAAAGCAGAAAGCCGGATATGATATTTCATACCCGGCTTTGTTTTTGTCAGTAAATTAGGAATTACAGATCAAATTTTGTCTTTACAAAATCTTCAATGATATCAGCGGTCTTTTTGAAGCCCAGGACGGTTGAATTGATCGTCATATCATAGTTCTTACTGTTGCCCCATTCCATATCAGTGTGATCCTTGTAATATGTTTTTCTGTTACGGTCATGACGTTTGATCGTAGCTTCAGCATCACGTTGGGATAACTGCTTGGTTTCCATAGTACGCTGTAACTTTGCTTCGTTATCAGCAACAATAAAGAATGAAGCTACACAATCCATATCCTTTAATACATAGTCGGCACATCTGCCAACAATTACAAAGGATTCTCCGGATGCTGCCTTTTCTTTTATAAAATCGAACTGAAGACCGGCAAGAATCTCTTCCGGAGAATTGCTGTATCCCTGAACGGTACGAGAGAACAGATATTTTCTAGGTGACTCATCATAGTCTTTAATATTATCTGTATCAAAATTATTCTGTTTTGCAACTTCTTCAATTAGATTACGATTGTAATATGGGACATTAAAACGTTTTGCAATGTCCTGAGCAATTACATGTCCGCCACTTCCATATTCACGACCGATTGTGATAATAACCTGTTTGTCCATATTTTATAACCTCCCTAAAAATATGTAAGTTTCTTAGAAGACGCTGTTATATCGAATAAATACACCGAGTGTACAAATGATCATAACAAGAATAGTAGCAGGAGCCATCTTCTTACAATATTCGCCCCATCCGACCGGATGACCTGCTTTAGCAGCTACTGAAGTACCAACAACATTTGCGGAAGCACCGATAGGCGTTGCATTTCCACCAATATCTGTACCAATGGCTAATGAATAGGCAAGGACGGCAAGAATCCCACCATTACCTGCTGCAAGTTCTTTGATAACAGGAACCATAGTAGCAGCAAATGGAACATTATCGATAAAGGCACTGCAGATAGCTGAGAGCCAGATGATAATAGCAACCATGATATACATATTTCCACCACTGACGTTTTTGATGAATTTTGCAATGACTTCCAGAATACCGGTCTGCTCCAAACCACCAACGACAACAAATAAACCAATAAAGAATAAAAGTGTCTTGTAATCAATCTTCTTTAAAAGTTCCAGTCCATGTCTGCCGGAACAGATCAGTGTGATTATAGCTATTATAACACCAATCGCAGCAACTGTCAGCCCTGTCTGTGTCTGTGTAAGAAGCAGAACAACAGAAAGCAGGAAAATAACACAGCTGAAGATAAATCCGGATTTGTCTGTAATTGCTTCTGAAGGACTTGGTATTGTTGAGGTATCAACCCCACCTTCATTTTGCTTTAATTCCTTACGAAAAGCAAGATAAAAATAGACAATCATAATTACCAGTGAAATAAGAACAAATACACCTGTATTTGTCAGGAAATCAAAGAATGAAAATCCAAGTGAGGTACCGATGATGATGTTTGGTGGATCACCACAGACGGTAGCAGTTCCACCGAGGTTGGAGCAGAAGACTTCTGCCAAGATCATTGGAACCGGATTGAATTTTAATAATTGTGAGAGTTCTACTGTTACAGCTGCAAGGAACAGAATAACCGTGATACTTGCAATGAACATAGAAAGAAATGCTGACAGGATCATAAAGGTGATCAGAATCGGAACAATTCTGTATCGTACAAGCTTTGCAATCAGCATGCAGAGCCATGTAAAGAAACCTGCACGTTTCATACCTTCAACCATGACCATCATACCGGCGATAAAAATAATGGTCGCCCAGCTGATACCGTTGGAATCTTCAGATGCTTGTCCAACTGTATGCCAGAAGCTGGTTGTAAAAATGCTTTTAACGTTTAACACTTCCATGATAGCCTGTCCACTGTGCAGACAGATACCAAGGACAAAGATGATGGTGAGTAATCCACAGCCCAGCGTTATAAGATAATGTTCGATCTTATCAAGAACGATCAGCACAAACATAGCCAGGAAGATGGTTACTGCTAAGATGGATGCTAACATGTTTCCTCCTTCTTGAGAGATACCTGAAAATCATAATGGTAGTATCTCTTCTTATTTATAATATTTTTTTTCCGTTTATCATTATAGGAAGATTGCACAAAAAGTCAATATTTTTCGGTAAAGGTTCGGTAAAGGACGATGAAAATTGATAAAAAACAAGTAAATATGACTAAAAATAGAGTGAGTAAATAAAAAATAGTCATTATATTTGGTACAAATATTACAATTTTCAACCGTATTGTGGATAGGAATAAAATTAATAAGAAGAAACTGTTGCATTTCCGTTCAGACTGGGGCATTATAGAGAAAGAATATTAAAGGAGAATGAGTAATTATGTATAAAATTATTTGTAAAGATGGCAGAGCAAAAAGAGCTACCTTTACGACTGTTCATGGTACAGTGGAAACTCCTGTATTCATGAATGTGGGAACTGCTGCTGCGATCAAAGGCGCAGTTGCTACGACAGATCTGAAAGAAATCGGCTGTCAGATTGAATTATCAAACACCTATCATTTACATGTAAGACCGGGTGATGAGGTTGTGAAGAAAATGGGCGGTTTACATAAGTTTATGTATTGGGATCGTCCGATTCTTACGGATTCCGGCGGATTTCAGGTGTTCTCGCTTGCAGGACTTCGAAAGATTAAAGAAGAAGGCGTTACATTTAACTCGCATGTAGATGGACGCAAGATATTCATGGGACCGGAGGAAAGTATGCAGATCCAGTCTAATCTTGCATCTACGATCGCAATGGCGTTTGACGAGTGTGCACCTGCAAAGGCGGAACGTTCTTATGTGGAGAATTCGGTTGCCAGAACCTATCGTTGGCTGGAGCGCTGTAAGGCAGAGATGACACGTTTAAACAGCCTGCCGGATACGATCAATAAGGAACAGATGCTATTCGGAATCAATCAGGGCGCAGTATATGAGGATATTCGTATTGACCATGCAAAAAGAATTGCGGAGCTGGATCTGCCGGGGTATGCTATTGGTGGATTGGCTGTTGGAGAGACAGCGGAGGAAATGTATCATATTCTGGATGTAACCGTGCCATATCTTCCTGAGAATAAGCCGGTTTATCTGATGGGTGTCGGAACGCCGATCAATATACTCGAAGCAGTTGACCGTGGTGTGGATTTCTTTGACTGTGTATATCCATCCAGAAACGGACGACACGCACATGTATACACAAAACATGGAAAACTGAATCTGAAGAATGCAAAATATGAGACAGATGACAGACCGATTGAAGAAGGCTGCGGATGTCCGGCATGTCAGCATTACAGCAGAGGTTATATCAGACATCTGTTAAAGGCAAATGAAATGCTTGGTATGAGATTTTGCGTCTTGCATAATTTGTATTTTTATAATAATATGATGAAAGAGATTAGACAGGCTATCGAAGAAGGCTCATATGCATCGTATAAAAAGTCTATGATAGAGAGTTTAACATCAAATGAAGTTTAGAAGGAGAATATTATGAACACATTAGGAATGGTTTTAAGCGGTAGTACACCAGCAAATACAGGTAGCAGCACAATGCTTATCGTTGTATATATCCTGATCTTTGCTGCAATTATCTACTTCATGATGATCCGTCCACAGAAGAAGCAGAAGGCTAAGACAGAGGAAATGCATAACCAGATGGAACCGGGTGACAATATTATGACAACCAGTGGTTTCTATGGCACAATCCTTGATATTGTAGATGACACAACTATCATTGTTGAGTTTGGTAATAACAAGAACTGTCGTATTCCAATGCATAAGAATGCAGTTGCTGAGCTTGAAAAGAAGAATGCAGCAGTAGTGGAAGAAGATAAGGAAAAGAAATAAAGAATATCTTTTTAGATAAGAAGATGTCAGAACAGAAAAATCTCCATGTTCAGTAGAAAATCTGAATATGGAGATTTTTTTCTGTTCTTCAAAAAAGATGCGCTTTTATATTGTCCAGAATTCCGGTGGTGATCCGCATACCGCCGCGACCGGTTCCGAGAGAGATGTCCGGTTTGATCACACCGTGGAAATCCGTACCGCCGGAGACAAACAAGTCATGTCTGTCTGCAATCGCCCGGAGCTTTCCGCTCTCATAGGAATTATTAGAAGAATGATAAGCTTCTAAGCCCTTTAACCCAAGCGGTTTCAGATAGTCCAGTAATTCCTCAATCTGGTTATAACCAAGCTTATAGAGTAATGGATGTGCGAGAACTGCACATTTGCCATATTGGTTGATGATCGAGAGAGCACGTTCACATGTGACCTCCGGTTTCGGAAGATAGTATCTGCATTTTTCGCCAAGGTATTTTTTAAATGCCTGATCCTTGTTCTTGACAATGCCGTCCTCAATCAGAACTCTTGCAAAATGCGCACGGGTAATAACTGTATCCGGATTTCCCTCTTGAAGTTTTTCAATGGTCATATCGATGCCGTCACGCTGAAACAGCTTGCACATTTCCACATTTCGATTAAAACGTGCATCTTTTAAAGCGTTCAATTCAGCAAGAAGTCCGGGATTGGTATAGTCCATATAGAAGCCCAGAATATGGATCTCGCGTGAACCATAGTTGCACGAAAGTTCGATACCGGGAATCAATTCCATAGGGAGAGAATCCTGTGTATCCGGGGCCGGCTGATGATTTTCCATGAACCGGATTGCTTCCGGGACTCCATCAACCGTATCGTGGTCGGTGATCGCCAGAGCGGCAAGTCCCTTATCAAGAGCCATCTGGCATACTTCAGATGGAGTAAAAGAACCATCCGAAGCAGTTGTATGGACATGTAGATCTATAAAACGCATATGTATTCCTCTTTTCTTTATACAATGTAGGATTGGTTTACCGAAATCTAAAAAGATAAAAACAAACCAAAATAATTATAATATGAATCTAAAAACATGGCAAATTTTTAGACAAACTTATTGATATTTTTTATTAATTGGTATAGACTTAATTGACGGTTTATGAGAAAATATGTCTGATGGTTACGAAAAAAGAATAGATATTCATAACCGCTTTAAGCAGATTTTCATATTTCGAAAGGAGATTCACAATGATTTATTCACAGGAAGTTGAAAACATGTGCCCAGTTGGACAGGGCGTACATCATGGATGTGCTCCAATTCCAGAAGAAGCAAAATGGGTACAGGCAAAAGAAGTAAAGGATATTTCAGGCTTTACACATGGTATTGGCTGGTGTGCACCACAGCAGGGTGCCTGCAAGCTGACATTAAATGTTAAGGAAGGAATTATTCAGGAAGCATTAGTTGAGACAGTTGGATGTTCAGGTATGACTCATTCAGCAGCTATGGCAGCAGAGATCCTTCCGGGACTTACAGTTATGGAAGCTCTTAACACAGACCTTGTTTGTGATGCTATCAACACAGCTATGAGAGAGTTATTCTTACAGATCGTATACGGTCGTTCACAGAGTGCATTCTCAGAGGATGGACTTGCTATCGGTGCTGGTCTTGAAGATCTTGGTAAGGGACTTCGTTCACAGGTTGGTACTATGTACGGTACATTAAAGAAGGGTCCTAGATACCTTGAGATGGCTGAAGGATATGTAAATGCTATCGCTCTTGATGAAGAGGGTATGATCATTGGATATAAATTCGTTAACCTTGGTAAGATGACTGATTTCATTAAGAAGGGTGATGACCCTAACACAGCTTATGAGAAGTCATGTGGACAGTATGGACGTGTTGCAGATGCAGTTAAACTCATCGACCCACGTACAGACAAAGAGATTGAGAAATAATAGAAGGAGGTAACGATATAATGGCATTATTTGAATCATATGAAAGAAGAATCAAACAGATCAATGAAGTATTAAACAGCTACGGTATCTCCTCAATCGAAGAGGCAGAGAAGATCACAAAGGATGCTGGTTTAGACGTATACAATCAGGTAAAGAGCATTCAGCCTATTTGTTTTGAGAATGCATGCTGGGCATACACAGTAGGTGCAGCAATCGCAATCAAGAAGAACTGCAGAAAGGCTTCAGAAGCTGCAGCAGCAATCGGTGAAGGCCTTCAGTCATTCTGTATCCCAGGTTCAGTTGCTGATACACGTAAGGTTGGTCTTGGACATGGTAACCTTGGTAAGATGTTACTGGAAGAAGAGACAAAGTGCTTCTGTTTCTTAGCAGGACATGAGTCATTCGCAGCAGCAGAAGGTGCGATCGGTATCGCAGAGAAAGCTAACAAAGTTCGTAAAGAGCCACTTCGTGTTATCTTAAACGGCCTTGGTAAGGATGCTGCTCAGATTATTTCAAGAATTAACGGTTTCACATTTGTTGAGACTGAGTATGATCCATATACAAACACAGTTAAAGAAGTATTCAGAAAGTCTTACTCAGAAGGACTTCGTGCAAAGGTTAACTGCTATGGTGCGAACTCTGTACCAGAAGGTGTTGCTATCATGCACAAAGAGGGTGTTGATGTATCTATCACCGGTAACTCAACAAACCCAACTCGTTTCCAGCATCCGGTAGCTGGTACTTACAAGAAGGAATGTAACGAGTTAGGAAAGAAGTACTTCTCAGTTGCTTCAGGTGGTGGTACAGGTCGTACACTTCACCCAGATAACATGGCAGCAGGTCCTGCTTCCTACGGTATGACAGATACACTTGGACGTATGCACAGTGACGCTCAGTTCGCTGGTTCATCATCCGTACCTGCTCATGTAGAAATGATGGGTCTGATCGGTGCTGGTAACAACCCTATGGTTGGTATGACAGTTGCTGTAGCTGTTTCCATTGAGGAAGCTGCAAAGGCTGGTAAGTTCTAGACCGAAAGCAACTTAATGAAAGCGAGCGTTAGCGAAGCTTGAGTTTAGTTGAGTGGATGTCTGAAAGCTAAATAAAGAATAACTATCCCCGGAATTTTTCTTCCGGGGATTTTGCTACTATTGTACCAGTTCTATTTCTTCTATTAGTTGATCTAAAGTTCTGTGGGTATAAACTTTTTTTGTTACATTGGGGATCTCATAGAGATCTTGATAAAATATCAGACCAGTTCATATGGATATAGTAGTGATAGAGAAACACAAATTTTTGTTGAAACATTTACGCAGATAAAAATCTGTTACAAACGCGGATTCAAGTGCTAAACTTGATAATAAGCGCAAGAATATTGGATTTGGATTGCAGGAATACCCAAGCCGTATGAGTAGAAAAGATATAAAAGAACATGACAGAATATTGATTGAGCATGAATTGTATGAGATGAAGTTGAATAACAATATGATTCATATTGAGGCGCATTCTATTGCTACCAGAAAATACGGTTATCAAAAGGGAGTTAATGAATATTATGGTAACCTTGGGAAAAATAAAAAAGACAATAATATAATATCAGCGGAGTATTTTCCAGAAGATAGTAGGCAGGATATTGGAACATTTATTTATGATATAGAAAAAACATGAAGTTATTGAGCATAAATATTGTCAAAGAGATAGCAAAGCTAACTTGAAGACATATTTTAATAAAGCTATAAAAGCTGTTGAAAAATGTATTGAGAATGATAATTATCCTGAAACACTAGAATATATGTGGTATTAAAAGCACTCCGTATTAGCATAGTATTTTTTATGCCCCAAAATCGGCTTAAAACAGTAAAACTGTGACGATGAAATAACTCTGGCAAGAGAGATAGATCCATTAAATTCATGAATATCTTTCAGGGTTTCTCATATTCGCGAAAAATACAATTTCTTTTATAAGAGAAAAATTTTTGACAGCATGTAACGTGCAGATTTAATCTGGAAATAGCATCAGAAAGATCGCAACAAACGGAAAAGTAAAATTAGAATTTGAATAGGAGACAAATGATATGCATAGAGAAGTGGAAGATAATACAATTATATTTACAGCATTTAACAGAAAATTGTTAAGAGATTTAGAAGAACTGAGAAATCTTTTGGTTAGAAATAAATCTGAGAGAGCTATGAAAAAACTGAATGAATTAATTGAAGATACAAAGAGGGATATAACCGAATAATTTGTAGCATGGGAAATGGTTCGCGAAAAAACATTCTCTTTTATGAAATAAAAAATCATAAAAGCCTTTGACAGCACGTAACGTGCAGATTTAGGCTGGAGGAGGATGTATATGGAATAATGGGAGGCAAAAGAAAATTATAATCACAGCATAAAGCCGATATGAGAACATCTCAGGTTTGGTTTAAATCTTAAAAACTTAAGTCTTGACAAATAAACGAGCGTTTACTAAAATAAAAGCGTAAACGGTCGTTTATTTTTGCCCGGAGGTTGTTAGTATGAGTAATAGAAAAGAAGAAATATTAATTGCGGCACTTAATCTTTTCGCCAGGGATGGTTACGAAGCTGTCTCAGTCAGCCAGATAGCAGGAGAACTTGGTATGACAAAGGGAGCATTATACCGTCATTATAAGAGCAAAAAAGATATTTTTAACTGTATTGTGGAGCGGATGAAGCAACAGGATAGTGAGCAGGCATCAGATCATGATATGCCGGAGGATGATAAAGAGAGAATGCCTGAAAAGTATGAGACGGTGTCATTGGATGATTTTGTAAAATATAGCAAGTCTATGTTTGAATATTGGACTGAGGATGCTTTTGCATCGTCGTTTCGAAAAATGCTGATAATAGAGCAGTTTCGTAGTGAAGAGATGCAGAATCTATATCAGCAGTATCTGGTGGCAGGACCTGCTTCATATGTAAAAGATTTATTTGAGAGCATGGGAATTATAGATGCGGAAGATAAAGCATCGAGATTTTATGCAATTATGTATTTTTATTACAGCATTTATGATGGAGCAGTTGATAAGGAAAAAGTGAAAGAAGAAGTTGTTTTAACATTGAACAGCATAGTACAAGAGTTGAAATAGGGGAGAATCATATCATGAAGGAAATATTGATTTTTATGGTAAGAGTGGTTTCAGACAGGCAAGCGAGTATGGTATCCGTTATCACGGATTGCCGGAGGGGGAAGATGCATCATTTTTTTTGTGTAAAGAATTGATACCAGGGTTTCTGGATGGGATTACAGGGGAATATGTAACACCGGAGGGCTATCTGGTTGACGAGCAGGAAATGGAAGAGTTTGATAGGCAGTTAACGATGTTCTTTTCTATTTTTAAATAATAGCTGTTGACAAGTAACCGATAGGTAACTATAATAAAGTGGCCAAAAGGTAACCGATTGATGAGGCTGATTTAGGAGACAAGTGTGGAGATTAAAGAAAAGAATACAAAGAACAAAATACTGGAAGAAGCTTTAAAATTATTTGCACAGAGCGGATATATGGGAACATCCATGAATGATATTGCTTCAAAGCTTGGAGTAACCAAGGCTGCATTGTATAAGCATTATAAAAGCAAGCAGGAGATATTGGACAGTATTATTGATAAAATGAATGAACTGGATATGGAGAGAGTAAAGCGGTATGAAATGCCGGAGGGCGATCTGGAAAAGGTTGTGGCCGAGTATAAAGAAACAGCATTTGATAAAATTAAGCAGTTTACAAAGGTGCAGTTTCTTCACTGGACAGAGGAAGAGTTTTCATCCTGTTTCCGTAAGATGCTGACATTGGAACAGTACAGGGAGCCGCAGATGGCACAGTTATATCAGAATTATCTTGCAGGTGGACCATTAACTTATATAGAAGCTTTGTTCTCGGATATGCTTGGGGATACAAGAAAAGCCAGACAGACAGCACTTGATTTTTATGGACCTATTTTTTTGCTTTACAGTATATATGATGGAGTAGATGACAAGAGTCGGGTGATAAAGCTTCTGGAAGATCACATGGATCATTTTCTACAGGAAATGTAGAAAAATATATCAAACTAAAATGTCCGGTGGTGTGATGCTGAAGGTTGCAGTTATGGAGATTTCGAGAATTATGCAGATATTTTCGACAACAGGAGGCAGAAAATGAAAGATAAAATTTTTCCTAGGACATTCGATAAACAGATCGTTTATCTGAAAAATGTTATAAATACCCCTGATATAGAGGTAGGGGATTATACAATGTACAACGATTTTGTACATGATCCGATTGATTTTGAAAAAAATAATGTTTTGTATCATTATCCTGTTAATAAGGATAAGCTAAAAATTGGAAAATTCTGTTCTATTGCATGTGGGGCAAAATTTTTATTTACCAGTGCAAATCACGCAATGGAATCGTTATCTACGTATCCGTTTCCTATTTTCTTTGAAGAATGGGGATTGGATGCAAAGAATATATGCGATGCATGGGATAATAGGGGTGATATTGTAATTGGAAATGATGTGTGGATTGGATATGAAGCAGTTATTTTGTCTGGTGTAACAATCGGTGATGGCGCAATTATAGGCACTCGTGCAGTGGTAACAAAAGATGTGCCTTCATATACGATAGTTGGAGGAGTACCGGCAAAGCCAATCCGTAAACGATTTGATGAAGAAACGATTCAGAAACTTGAAGAAATCAGATGGTGGGACTGGGAAGAAGAACGAATTAAAAAGAATATTCAGGCAATACAGTCTGGCGATATAAGTATGTTAGAGCGTATGAATTAGAAATAAAAACATGACTTTAATAAAGAATATATACCATTTTAATTACAAAAGAGGTGAATGCAGACATGAGTACATTTGAACATGATCTTACAAAAGGAAATATCTGGAAGCAACTTGTATGGTTTGCTGTGCCGTTTTTTATCAGTAATTTGATTCAGTCCTTATACAGCCTGATCGATCTGATCATATTAGGACATTTTGGCGGAACAAATTCCATATCGGCAGCTAATATCGGAGGACAGGTGCTTGTGATCCTGACAAATCTTGCCGCGGGACTGTCAGGCGGAGGAACTGTGATGCTTGGAAATTATCTGGGATCAAAACGTAAGGATAAGATCAATGGAGCAATCAGTACATTACTCATAACATTGACAGTTATGGCAGCAGTATTTATGGTACTGTTATTTATATTAAAACAGCCATTACTTCGATTACTTGATACACCTGAAGAGGCATTTTCACAGGCAGAACAGTATTTGTTTATTTGCACTTTGGGTCTATTATTTATTTATGGTTATAATGCATTAAGTGCAATTATGCGTGGACTTGGTGACAGCCGGACACCGATGATCTTTGTTATGATTGCATGTGTGATCAACATTATTCTGGATCTGGTGCTGGTTGCCGGATTTCATTTAGGAGCCGGTGGTGCTGCTGTTGCAACTGTATTTGCACAGGGCTGTTCGATGTTATTTTGTATAATATATTTAAAACATCATGATTTTATGTTTGATTTCAAACCATCTTCTTTTCATTTTATAAAAGAGGAATTCCACATTCTGCTTCGTACCGGATTGCCGCTTAGTATTCAAATGGTTGGTACAAATTTTTCGTTTTTGATCTTGACTACATTCATTAACAGGGCGGGTGGTGTAGCAGCATCGGCTGCAGCAGGAATAGTAAATAACTTTAATGGA
>ULMR01039214.1_pt1 | contig 17096 bp, 14 predicted proteins | sample 1951711 | NCBI WGS metagenome assembly ULMR01 (sample SAMEA4835556, study PRJEB28245) | human gut metagenome | biome: gut microbiome; material: fecal sample | place: Denmark | collected 2008 | reverse complement strand
CGCTGCTGCAATCATAAAGGTTCCTGCTTCTATCTGATCCGGAATAATCGAATATGTGGTTCCGTGCAGTTTCTCGACGCCCTTAATTCTGATAACATCTGTACCGGCGCCCTTGATATTGGCACCCATACAGTTAAGGAAATTGGCAACGTCAACTACATGCGGCTCCTTAGCTGCATTCTCAATAGTCGTTCTTCCCTCTGCCAGGCATGCTGCAAGCATAATGTTAATAGTGGCTCCAACCGTTACAACATCCATATATATGTGCCCGCCGACAAGTTTCTCTGCCTCTGCACATATCATGCCATGCTCTATTTCAACCGTAGCACCCATTATTCTTAAGCCCTTCATATGCTGGTCTATCGGTCTGCTTCCTATATTACAGCCTCCCGGGAGCGCAACCTGCGCATTCCCTCTCTTGCCAAGCAGTGCTCCAAGTAAATAATATGATGCTCTTATCTTCTTAATATATTCGTAATTGACGGTTGTAGAAAATATAGTACTTCCGTTAATTTTGAAAGTATGCTTATCTACCTTCTCAACAATCGCTCCAATGTCTCTAATCGCTTCAAGTACAACTCTGGTGTCCCTTACATCAGGCACATTCTCTATAGTAACTGTCTCATCTGACATAACCGCTGCTGCCAGTATAGCGAGTGCTGCATTCTTGGCTCCGCTTATCTCGACCTCGCCATGCAGACGGTTCCCGCCTTTAATAACGTACTTTTCCATATTCGTACCTCGAAAAATAATCTGTCTTAAATGACGCACAAAATATTATATCATAAAAAAACCATTTGTAAAGCAGAATATATTTTCCAATTATCCGCTTCTTGTAATAGCAAAACAGCCTGCCTTGCCTTCTCAGCAAAACAGGCTGTGAAATTCGATATTAGTTACCGGTATAATCAACCGGGTTAACGGAACATCCGTTAATATAAAGCTCAAAATGAAGGTGCGGACCCGTTACAACTCCGGTAGCTCCGGAATATGCAATTACCTGTCCCTGTGAAACCGTCTGCCCATATGCTACGGCGATTGAACTCAAATGCGCATATCTTGTCATCGTTCCGTTAGGATGCTTAATATCCACGCAATATCCATATGCACCGTTCCAGCCGGCTGTAATAACCGTTCCGGAAGATGAAGCCTTAACAGCCGTTCCGCTTGGCACATACCAGTCAACACCTGAGTGAAGTGTATGTGTTCCGTTAACAGGATGTATTCTGTAGCCATATGGCGATGTGATATTCGTACTGTTAACAGGCTTAATATATGTCGGAGGAGTAAGTGTTCCTCTTTCAACCTTCTTGGCAACCGCTTTCTTGGTAACGGTCTGTTTAATAATCTCTCTCTTGGATTCAACACCGTTGACATATGTCACAAGAGCAACTACTGAACGTTCTCCCTTGGAACCTGCTCTGAGAACATTCTCTGTTCCCTTATAAAGAGTATCATTATCAACATATTCAACATCTGCCGAATAGGATTCGTCATAGGACTTCTCTTCAACTACCACAACCGAAATCTCTGATGCCGGAACCGTAACTGTTATAATGTCGCCGTCATAAATCGGGGTATTGATATCAATTCCGTAATTGAGTGCAAACAACTCATCCAATGTAAGTCCGTGGCTCTCTGCTATTCCGTAAAGTGAATCGCCGGCAGCTACGGTATAAGTTCCCTTCTCTGCATGTTCTTTCGTTATAAGCTCATAAGCTTCATCAATCGAAACAACATTGGCATCACTTGCCTTAGTCGGTATAACCTCTATATTCTCTGCGAAGTCAACTGAAAGTACTCCGTCCGTATATACAACATCATTCTGGGCCGCCTCATCAGCCTTACCGGCACCGTCTGCTGAAGCAAGCACCTTGGCCGCCTCATTAACCTTAACATCTGCCGATACAAAATTGGTCTTAAGCGATGAATATAAGCCATTACTGTCTTCTACGAGTTCAACTGTGAATTCATTGGACTCGCTGTATTTGTCCTTAACTTTCTCAAGAAGTGCAGCCACATCATCCTTAGAAGCAAGTGTAACAGTAAAATCATCAATTCTTACCGTGTAAGCTTCTTTCTCTGACTCAGTCGTAACAACATCAGCTGAGAGTGCTGTATACATACTGTCTGCAAGCTCATCCTGCGATAAAACAGCTCCGCCCGCTTTATCTGAATATACTTCAACATCGGCTTCCACAAGTGAAAGTCCGCTGCTCTCAACGTTCATACGGCTTCTCGCTTCTACAAGTGCTGTGTCGGCGATATCTTCATCACTGACATATCCTAACTTCTCTCCGTTAAGCACTACCATATAACGCTCGTCCGGTGTGTAAGTAAGCGCCCCGGTCGTCATCTTCCTGGTAAACGGGATTGCAACTGCAAGAAAAAGCGCTGCAATCACTGCCGTCTTGGCATATGAAACATATTTAGTTCTGCGTCTTCCTATAAGATGCATATCCACTCCTTAATTCTCTTGTTACATTATGTAACAATTTCGTAACAATTTGTATTCTAGCAAATAAAAAAGGGTTTGTAAACCCTTTTCTCCGTTTTTTATAAGAACCTAACAAAAATGACACATTTTTTTGTCTATTTTTTCATGATAATATCATTAACTGTCTGTTCTATTGTCCTGTCATCAATCACAACCGTAACGTCGGCATACTTCTCATAAAGTTTCACACGCTCATCGTACAGATCATGTAATGTCTGGCCTTTCTCTATGGCTACGCCACGTCCGGCAAGATTGCCGAGCCGTGAATTTATCGTATCGTAGGATGCCTTTAAGTAAACAACCGTTCCTATCGATTTAAGATGTTCCATGGCTTCAGGGCCGTAAACAACGCTGCCTCCCGTCGCAATAACCGCGTGTGACGCTTCTATTCCGGCATTGATCGTGTTTTCGACCTCGAGGAAGCCCTTGTTACCTCTCTCTGCTATTATGTCCTTTAAAAGCTCTCCCGTCGCCTTCTGGATGACAAGGTCTGAATCAATGAATTCATATCCCAGAACTTTGGCAAGCACCACCCCGGCACTGCTTTTGCCGACTCCCGGCATTCCTATAAGAATTATATTATCTTTCATAAGCTGTCACTTTCTTTTTCTTTGGACTGAATATCCGAATTTTCCTATCTTTCGCCCGAGCACAAAATATTCTCCGTGTGAATATGTCACCAGATTGGTGCTGTTAAGCATGAATTTACCCTTGCTGTCCATATAGGACTCATCCACGCTTACATTGACCACCTCGGCGATAAACATATCATGGCTTCCAAGACGCTTGATTTCCCGGACTTTACATTCGATACATACCGGACTTTCTTTAATTCCGGGTGCCGCCACCACTGACGACGGAAGCTCCGTCAGATGCATCTGTGCGAATTTGTCAATATCCCGTCCCGAACGGACACCGCAGAAATCCGTTGCATATGCAAGTTTCTCCGTCACAAGATTGATAACAAATTCGCCCGTTTCTTCTATTATATTATGTGAGTATCTGTCAGGCCTTACGGATATGCTTACCATTGCCGGATCAGAACATATTGTACCCGCCCATGCAACCGTTATGATGTTAGCCTTCTCTCCGGGTCTTTTACAGCTTACCATTACCGCCGGAACCGGATACAGCATATTGCCCGGTTTCCAATTCTGTCTTCCCATTATATTCTCCTGTTATCTACTGTGTTATTTCCATCATTATCTGCGGAACGATCTGTTTCTTACGCGATACAACTCCCGGAAGCATTACCGAACCGTCAACAGCCGGTGCTCCGAGTGCATTCTCGGCAAGTGTTCCTGCGCCATCCCCGTAATAGAGAAGCTCCGTCTTAGGCTGCATCATATCCGTTAGCATAAAAAAGAGCATATCCACGCCAAGCGATTTGTACTGATCCTTCATATATGAATAAATCTTATTTCTTACCTGTGCCAGTTCATCGCTGTCCATGCTTGATACCTGTCCGATTCCGAATGTCACATCGCCGAGCGAAAATTTCTTGTAATCACTGGTAAACAGTTCCTTGGCTGTCTTCTCGCTTAAGTTACTGCCCGCAAAAAACATCTCATGAGCGTACGCCTTCAAGTCAAGTCCTGCAATCTGTGACAGTTCGTGTCCCGCAATTCTGTCCTCATCCGTGCATGTCGGCGAGCGGAAAAGTAATGTGTCAGATATTATAGCCGAGCACATAAGCTTTGCCATTACAGGTGTTACTTCAACGCCGGCATCCCTGTAAAGACTGTATATTATGGTCGCCGTACAGCCGACAGGCTGGTTTCTGAACAGGACCGGTGAAATGGTCTCTATGCAGCCGAGTCTGTGGTGGTCAATAATCTCGACAACCTCCGCCGCCTCGATTCCGGCAACTGCCTGTTTGGCCTCATTATGGTCAACCATTATGACTTTTTTCTTGGGTGCACCGAGGAGATTACGTCTGGAAATCATTCCGACATAATGTCCATGTTTGTCAAGTATCGGGAAATCACGATGTCTTTTCTCCGTCATGACCTTACGGATATCATCTATATAATCATCAAGTCTGAATGTTATAAGTCCTTCGCGGCGCATCATATGTCCTACCGGCACGCTCTGGAAAATAAGACGGGACACCATAAACGCATCGTGCGGTGTACTTATGATGGTGCAGCCGTTATCCTGCGCGTGTTTGGTAATCGTAATCGATACCGGTGCCTTATCGCATATTACAAGGCATCCCGCACCCATCTCTATAGCACATAACTGTGCCTCATATCTGTTACCGACTATAACTATATCTCCGGGTGCAATGCTTTCTTCCATTACCTCAGGGGTCGCAACAGCAGTACAGACTTTACCGCTTACGGTAGGTCTCTTGTCACTTCCGCATACAATCCTTCCGTCGAGTGTCTCCGCAATCTGTTTATATGTAGTCTCCGATAATTCAAGCAGGTCATTATCATATATATCCATGTATGATGTGGCTATATCGGTAATTGTAATGATACCTTCGAGTTTACGGTTCTTTACAACCGGAAGTGTTACCACTCCGATTTCCTTCATCATCTTCCAGACTTTCTTCATGGAAACAGAGGACTTAATGCTTTCGGTCTTACGAATCTGTAAATCACTTACCTGCGCCCTCAGATCCTGCAAAAGCGGTGGTGCCTTAACCCCGCAGCTTTCAAGCACGAACTGTGTCTCTTCATTGAGCTGTCCTGCCCTGTACGGAACGTAATCTTCCGTATTCGTTGTTATATTTTTGAAATTGGCATATGCAATCGCCGAACAGATTGAATCCGTATCGGGATTTCTATGCCCTACCACATAAACTTCACTCATCGATGTGAATCCTTCCTTAAATTACAGATTATATAATACCAAAACCACGCAGTGCCAGTACAATTACTGCCGCAAGCAATATTCCGTTCATGACCAGACATGCCGTTATGCCTTTCTTAAGTCCGGCATTCTTCTTTATCGCCTTATTTTCCGCTTCTTCAAGTGCCTGTCGCAGATTCTTGTATGTAATAAGATTATCCTTATGCATATCCGCGCCAAGGCTCTCATAACCGTTCTCTATCCGCTTAACCGACTCGTCTATATCGATCTCTTTCGTATTCTTTACGGATGCAAGTCCGGCATCAAGCGCATCCCGCAGTTCCACAAGCATAGTCTCGGTACGCTCGCTGCTTGCCGCAATGCTGTCAAAATAATTCATCATCTGACTGCGTGTCGACGCCGCATTGACCTCGCGGCTTACAATATCCTTTATCTGCTCCGGCGTAATCCTGTTATTGTCAGGTTCATGATTAACCGGTATGCTTTTATTCTTTTTATTAATATGCCTGTCAAGGCCGGAAAAAACATTAAATCTGTGTGCCATAATAGTCCTTCCTGTTCATATATCTGTACAACCATTTTACGTCAAAGAGATACGCAAGTCAAACAAAAAGAGGATGCAAAAGCTCTGCGCTTCCTGCATCCTTATTTTCTATTAGTTTTCCATTTGTTTTCCCAGAAAGCCCGCCGCCGACAGTGTGAGTTTCTGCTCTGTCTCTCCGAAATGCTTTTTGGGTTCCTTGGTGGTTATGATAACGGAACCGATGGCATCGCCCTCACATATTATCGGGCTTATCGCCTGCGCCTGAAATTCCTCCTCGCCCTGCGTGATAGGGACAAAACGTCTTTCCTCGCGTGTAGCGGTAATATTTTCACGTTCTTCTATGAGGTTCTCAAGCTGTGTGCTGATCGGTTTCATTAGCATATCTTTTCTGGATCCGCCCGACACCGCTATTATCTGGTCTCTGTCCGTAATGCAAATAACATTGCCCGTTGTCTGTGCAAGTGACTCGGCGTACTGCCTTGCAAATTCACCAAGTTCCCCCACCGGCGAATATTTCTTAAGAATTATCTGTCCTTCCCTGTCAGTATATATCTCTAACGGGTCGCCTTCCCTTATTCTTAGGGTCCGTCTGATTTCTTTGGGAACAACAACTCTCCCAAGGTCATCTATTCTCCGCACAATTCCTGTAGCTTTCAAGCTTTTTTCCTCCAATTTCATATTTTAACAAGAGTGTTTCATCACTCTGTTCATATAATTTTGAAGTTATTATGTGGAAATCTTAAGAAATTATTCCTTATGCATAATTTGTCTCTTGTTCTACTCTTTTTTATTTTAAAGTTATTCCGAAGTTGTCAAGAGGAATTCAAGATATCCCTCTGCTTCGTCTATACAGTAATTGAGATTGTATTTTTCAACTTCATCCGGATATTTAGAAGCCGTTTTTCGTAATGCAGTAATAATTTTCTGTGATGGAAATATGTCAATTATTTTATTGTATATTTCACTCAGCCATGAAAATTCATTTGGGGTGCAGTCATTCTCGATAAAATTAACAGTGTCATCAAGACTTTCAGAGATAATTGCCAACACTTCTTTCCAACTTTGTTGTACGCCATAATCCCACTCATCATCTGTGGACGCTCTATTCGCAATAGCTTTTCTGAGTTTTTCAATCATCATTTCTTTTTCCTCCTTAAAACAGAATGTTGATTACTATCAGGAAAGACTGTAGCTATTTTCCCGTGAGTTTTAATTATACCTACTTTGACACCTTTATAGCGCATTTTTCAAGCTGCGCTTTTTCTGTCGATTGCCTCTCGTAGCTGTTTCATCGGAAATTCAAATATTTTCGTGGACAATAATACCGTAATCATCACCGATGTTGCCATGAAAATCATTTTTCGGATATCAGTATTACACAAATTTCCAAATTTAAGCAATGTGTCCGCTCCCATAATAAGCGGCCAGTGCCAGAAATACACATTGATCGTATTACGTCCCATATATGATATCCCCGGAATTCTGCCTGTCGGAATGACCATAATCGCCGCGAATCCGGTGCAGATTGATATTATATAGCACACCATTCTCACAACAAATCCGTAATCATATATATCCTTATAAAAAGCATTTCTTCCGGTAAAAAGATGCCTCAATATGTAGAAATGTTCCCTCTGTCCAAAACACAGATATCCCCATGCCGCAAGTATAATCATTCCGAGCGGAATAAGCCATCCGGCATTCCTGCGTCTGAAGCCGGCAATCTTGTCCGGCTTTATGACTGTCCCAAGCAGGAAAAACGGCAGAAATACTAATGTCCTTGAAATACACAGAAAATCTCCGATATTTTTATCATATCCGGTAAACGCCGCAAGCACCATTGTTATAACAATAACCGGCCTTTTATCCGAGTTGCGCAATATATACGCAATTCCTATATAAAACGCCATACAGAACATAAACCACGGCGCGCCCATTTCGGACAAAAGTGTAAACTCAGGTTTTCCACCCGCCGCATATTGTGCAATATATGTCACTATTTTAAGAAGAAATCCGGATGTTATATAAAACATCATCTTCCTGCCGATTCTCTCCGGTTTATAAAACATTCCGCTTATAAAGAGGAAAACCGGCATATGAAAAGCATATATGAACAGATAAAAACTCTTCATAAGCCCCGAATGTGCCACCAGTGTGTCCGCAAAATGTCCTGCAACAACCAGAACAATCATGACAAACTTGATATTGTCCCACCAGCATATTCTTTTGGTATTGTTCACTGCATCCATTTTATCTCCGCTAAACACTCAATAATGAATATTCTTCCAAATTCCAGACCTTATCAACCACATCATTGTAAAAATCAGGTTCATGACACACTAAAAGTATCGCACCCTTATATGCCTTCAATGCTCTTTTCAGTTCATCCTTGGCATCGATATCCAGGTGGTTTGTAGGCTCATCCAATAATAATACATTTGTCTCAATATTAATAAGTTTACACAGGCGCACTTTGGCCTGTTCGCCTCCGCTGAGCACCCTTACCTTACTTTCGATATGTTCGGTTGTCAGTCCGCACTTAGCCAGTGCCGAGCGCACCTCATATTGTGACATTGAAGGAAATTCATCCCAGATTTCTTCAATACATGTATTGTCACCCGGTTTGATTTCCTGTTCAAAATATCCCTTATAAAGATAATCACCAAGTTCCGCCTTACCGGAAACAGGCTTGATAAGTCCGAGTACACTCTTTAAGAAAGTTGTCTTGCCTATTCCGTTGGTTCCGACAATTGCTATCTTCTCTCCACGCTCCATTCTCAGATTAATCGGTTTGGAAAGTGGTGCGTTCTTATCATATCCGAGCACAAGGTCATCCGTTTCAAAAATAACTTTGCCCGCTGCCCTTGCTTCCTTGAAATTAAATTCCGGCTTCGGCTTCTCTTTTGCAAGCTCAATTATATCCATTTTATCAAGCTTCTTCTGTCTGGACATCGCCATATTACGTGTGGCGACACGCGCCTTATTGCGCGCAACGAAATCCTTAAGCTCGCCTATTTCCTGCTGCTGGCGCCTGTACGCCGCTTCAAGCTGTGCTTTCTTAACTTCATACACCTCAAGGAACTTATTGTAATCTCCTACATATCTATTGAGTTCCTGATTTTCCATATGATATATTATATTAACAACGCTGTTCAAAAACTCCATATCATGCGATATAAGTATAAAAGCATTCTCATATTCCTGAAGATATCTTCTAAGCCACTCTATATGATTCTCATCAAGATAATTCGTCGGCTCATCAAGAAGCAATATGTCCGGCTTCTCAAGAAGAAGTTTTGCCAATAAAACTTTCGTTCTCTGTCCGCCGGAAAGTTCGGTCACATCACGGTCCAGTCCTATCTCTGCAAGCCCGAATGCTCTCGCAATCTCATCAACTTTCGCATCTATAACATAAAAATCATGATTGGTCAGAAGGTCCTGTATCGTTCCGGATTCCTCCATCATGGCTTCCATCTGTTCTGCATCGGCATCAGCCATTGCCTCAAATATCGCTGTCATTCTCTCTTCCATCTCATACAGATATGAAAAAGCAGAACGAAGTACATCGCCGATAGTCATCCCAGGTTCCAGTACCGTGTGCTGGTCAAGATATCCTACCCTGATATTCTTCGCCCATTCCACTTTGCCCTCATCCGGCATAAGCTTTCCGGTAACAATATTCATAAACGTGGACTTACCTTCGCCGTTAGCTCCGATAAGTCCGATATGTTCTCCCTTAAGAAGTCTGAAAGAAACATTATTAAAAATGGCTCTGTCGCCAAAGCCGTGGCTTAGATTCTCAACATTAAGTATCATTGTAAAGTCCTCTATTCCAGAACACGTGTACATGCAATAACTGATTTCTGTTCCGGATTATCACTGTTTTTTATGAAAGTTGTCTCGCACGAACACACTTCACCTCCGGTAAGATGTCCTTTAAACTGGAATGTAAAAACTTTATTGTTGCTATTAAAGAACTTGTCCATATTCTCAGCCGATGTCACGCGTGTAAATTCAGCACGGCTGTCCTCCTCAAGCACATTCTCAACATAAGCATCAAACATCTTGCGCATCGGTTCTTTTTTATAGGAACTGGAAATTTTGTTATCATCCTTATATAATGTGGTAAGTGTCCCATCCACATAATTAAGTTCGATTATTTCGTGGTATATATGACAAAGCAGCGGATAAAAATCCGCAAGAATTTTCTTGTTATATCTTTTCTGTTCTTTTGTAACATCATTGATACTGAATATAAATCTTGATTTGCCTTCGCAGTCTCCTATGTATCTTATCGTAATTCCAAGCCACATCCAGTCCGTATGTTCCGTCCGGCGGCTTATGATAACATATTGCTGTTTCTTATTAAGTCTGGCATTAATCACTGCCTCTATCAGCCGCTGGGTTGTCATAGCCTCATGGCTGTCCATATGTTCATTATCACTCATATACAGTTCAAGCGGCGATGTCTTATAAATCCTTGTATATTCAGAATTAACCTTAAGGAGCTTAAGGTTGACTTCATCATACTCATATAATGCCATCGGACCGATAATTTCTTCCATAAATGCACGCAGCTGCGGCGATTTGACATTAAGAAGATTATCAATGTCCACATCCTCATAATCAATGCGTGCATCGCCATCATCTATCTTATGTCTGCATTTCTCCTTGAATTCATCAACCGAAACAGGTCTTGAATAATAGTATCCCTGAATATAATCGCTTCCGATAGTCTTAAGTAACGATGCCTGTTCGCCTGTTTCTACACCTTCTGCGACAACGGTCATTCCAAGCCATTTGGCCATTCGTATAACGCTGCTGACCACATTGCCCGCCCTGTCCGATTCAACTATCTCATCTATTAATTTCTTGTCTATTTTAAGTATATCAAAAGATAAATCCTTAAGAAGGTTCAATGACGAATATCCCGTTCCGAAATCATCCATAAGAACCATATAACCGGACTTTTTGAGCATATTAACCGTGTTGATAAGGCGTTTCGGATTATCAACATATGCGCTCTCAGTGATCTCTACGCGCAAAAACTCCTTCGGAATATTGTATTTGTCAACCAGTCCGTCAAGTATTTCCAATAAATCATCATGATACAGATTCGCTCTTGAAACATTAATGGAAAGCGGAACAAGAGTCTCTCCGTTATCCATAGCTTCTCTTATTACTCTGCATGCTTCTTCCCACACATAGTGGTCAAGCTTATTGATCATATAATTTTTCTCAAATACCGGTACAAAACGTCCCGGCATAAGAAGTCCGTATTTCGGATGTTTCCATCTTACAAGCACTTCCCCGGCCGCAATAACGTCCTTCTGGATGTCATAAATTGGCTGTATCACAATGAAGAATTCCCTGTCCGTAATTCCTCTATCCATATCTGATACCAGCTGCTGCCCTGTAAGGAGTTCTTCTCTCTTGGTCTCTGTGTATACTTCTATCTTATCTGTATGTATTCCTTTAATGCTGTTAAGAGCCATAAGTGCCCTGTCACACATCTTGATAACCGGAATGGTTCTGTCTTCCACGTAATAAAGTCCGGCCTGTATAAAAAGCCTGTATTTCTCATTCGCAGTTTCAATACTGTATTTCATTCTGTCGGAAAGTAATGCTGTATCTATATTATCTCTGTTGCAAAAACATATGAACTTATCGCCACCGATTCTGCCGATAATTCCGTCTGAAAATATCTGTCTGCTGAAAGTATTAACGATATCCTTAAGGACCTTATCTCCCATTGCCATGCCAAAAATATCGTTAACTACCTTAAATCTCTCTATATCCCACGCGAGTATCATATATTGCTTTTCTGAGTTCTCATCGAGGATTCTCTGCGCTTCTTCCATAAAGCTCTTAAAACTCAGCACTCCAGTAAGAGAGTCATATACCAATCCATTATTCTTATTATCCATATTCATCATAGCATCACCTGCATAAACTTTCCAATACTATAACGGCAGTGCAGCTTTCCGGCACCGCACTGCCGGCATTAAACATCTGTTAAATCAGACTTCTGTAAAGCGCTGCAATTTCCTCAACGCTTGTTTCTCTCGGATTACCCGGTCTGCATGCATCATCATAAGCTGACTGTGCAAGGAACGGAATATCCTCTTCCTTAACTATTTCCTTCAGATCTGCCGGAATTCCTACATCATGTGAAAGCTGTCTTACCGCATCCACTGCTGCTTTTCTGTATTCCTCCTGTGACATATCATCAACGCCTTTAACGCCCATTGCCCTGGCAATCTCTCTGTACTTCTCTCCTGTTGCAGGTGCATTATATTCCATTACCGTAGGAAGTATGATTGCGTTGGCAACTCCGTGTGGTGTATCATAAAGTGCGCCAAGAGGATGAGCCATTGAATGAACAATACCGAGACCTACATTGGAAAATCCCATTCCTGCAACATACTGTCCGAGTGCCATTCCTTCCCTGCCTTCCGGTGTATTGTTAACGGCATCTCTTAAACTTCTTGCAATGATCTCAATAGCCTTGATATGGAACATATCCGAAAGTTCCCATGCTCCTGCCGTGATATATCCCTCAATAGCATGTGTAAGAGCATCCATACCTGTAGCAGCAGTAAGTCCCTTAGGCATTGTTGACATCATCTCAGGATCTACAAATGCAACAACCGGAATATCCTTAGGATCTACACATACCATCTTACGATGCTTGGCATCATCCGTGATAACGTAATTAATTGTAACCTCTGCGGCAGTACCTGCTGTTGTCGGAACAGCAAATGTTGTAACTGCTTTATGTTTCGTAGGTGCCACCCCTTCAAGGCTCACTACATCCGCAAATTCAGGGTTATTGATAATAATGCCTATTCCCTTGGCTGTGTCCATTGATGAGCCGCCGCCGATTGCAATTATATAATCCGCACCTGATTTCTTAAATGCTTCTACACCTGTCTGCACATTCTCAATAGTAGGGTTCGGCTTAATATTGGAATATACCTCATATGCAAGTCCTACACCATCCAGTACATCAAGAACCTTCTTGGTAACACCGAATTTGATAAGGTCAGGATCCGAGCATACAAATGCCTTCGTAAGTCCGCGTCCTATAGCCTCGCCTGCTATCTCTTTAACTGCCCCGGCTCCATGATATGAAGTCTCATTAAGTATAAATCTGTTTGCCATAATAACCTTCTCCTTTACATTATGGGTCAATACCCTCTGATAGTCACATTTTACCATAAAAGCATATATCATACAACCAAAAAAGCGGTATTGACGCATATTGACGTATCATGAAAAAAACACAAAAACGGCCGCCCGTATGAAACGGGCAGCCGTTATAATCATCGTCATATCAGCCTAACATCATTCTGTCATTATCAAGCTCTTTACCGCTTGCAATAGCGAACTTTTCAAGAAGATCCTCTACTGTGAGTTTCTTTTTTTCTTCTCCTGATATATCGAATATTATATTACCACTGTTCATCATGATAAGTCTGTTGCCATGCGCAATGGCATCTTTCATATTATGCGTTATCATGAGCGTTGTAAGATTGTCCTTCTGTACAATTTTCTCGGTAGTGTCAAGCACCTTGGCGGCAGTCTTAGGATCAAGTGCGGCAGTGTGCTCATCAAGAAGCAGAAGCTTAGGTTTCTTAAGTGATGCCATAAGGAGCGTAATAGCCTGACGCTGTCCGCCCGAAAGCAATCCGACCTTGGAAGTGATTCTGTTTTCAAGACCAAGATCAAGTTCTGCAAGAAGTTCCTTGTACTGCGCCTTCTCTTTAGCCGTAATTCCCGGCATAAGGCTTCTGAATTTGCCTCTTCTTGCTGCAAGCGCAAGATTTTCATCAATACCCATCGTCGCAGCTGTTCCCATCATTGGGTCCTGGAAAACCCTTCCGAGATATTTGGCACGTCTGTGCTCAGGTATTCTGGTAACATCAATATTATCAATATATATCTTGCCGCTGTCGACCAGCCATGTTCCCGCAAGTGCATTGAGAAGTGTTGACTTTCCGGCACCGTTACCGCCGATTACCGTAACAAAATCGCCTTCGTTAAGTTCAAGGCAGAGACCGTTGAGTGCTGTTTTCTCATTAACCGTATTAGGGTTGAATGTCTTATAAATGTTCTCTACTTTTAACATTATTTGGCAGCCCCCTTTCTGACCGGCTTGGCAAAGATTTTCTTTCTCCAATACGGGATTGCAAGGAATACGGCTACAAGAAGTGCCTGTGACAGCTTAAGAAGTGTCGTGTCAACACCGAGCCACATTATCACTCTCATAACCACATAGTATATGATACCTCCAAGCAATACTCCTACAAGCTTGAGTGCGAAATTCTTAAATATTTTATCAAAAAGTGCAGAACCGATTACAACGGCTGCAAGTCCGATTACGATTGCTCCACGGCCCTGGTTGATATCGACACTCGCCGTATACTGTGAAAGCAGGGCACTTGCAAACGCAACTATACCGTTGGAAATCATAAGTCCTATTACTTTATTGACATTGATGTTAATGCCCTGTGCGCGTGACATGTTAGGGTTACATCCGGTAGCTCTTAACGACGCACCGCGCTCTGTTCCGAAGAACCAGTAAAGTATTCCAATAATTACTATGGCGCATACCACAACCACAAAAATAGTGTTCTGGTAGAACGGTATAGGGTTGGCTTCCGTCGATTTAACCGATCCCATATGTGATATAAGGTGATACTTCTGTGCGTTAATTGCCAGATTCGCCTTATTATCAAGTATTTTAAGGTTAATTGACCAGAGTCCGAACTGCGTTATGATTCCCGCGAGTATTGCCGGGATTCCCATAACGGTATGAAAAAGTCCTGTTGCAAGTCCCGCAAGCATTCCACTTATAACTGCCACAAGGAGTGCAAGCCACATCGGCTGTCCTTTGAGCAACATCGTGATGCAGACCGCGCCTCCGAGAACCATCGTTCCGTCCACAGACAAATCCGCTATATCCAGTATTTTGTAAGTGATGTAAACGCCAATGCCCATTATTCCCCAGATAAGGCCCTGGGCAACACCGTTAGGCAGTGCATTTAAAAGTGCTGTTATGTCCACACCAATTCCTCCAAATTATAATTAATTATTTAGCAATTGCTTCATATCCGTCCGGAACTTTAATTCCGAGATCATCGCAAATCTCTTTATTGTATTCTTTAGTTACGTTAGGAGCGAATTTGATATCCATTGTTGTGATATCAGCTCCGTTTACAAGAATATCATAAGCCATTTCACCGGTTGTGTATCCAAGGTCATAGTAACTGATTGAAAGTGTTGCGACACCGCATCCCTTGCAGATACCTTCCTCGCCTGCTATTACAGGAACCTTAGCCGGACGGCATACATTATCGATTACCGACGTGCTGGATGCTGCTGTGTTGTCTGTAGGAATGTAGATTACATCTGAAGCATTAGCTGCTTTTTCACATACTGACTGGATATCGTTTGAGTCAGTGAATGCGAAATATTCGCATGTATATCCAAGCTTGGTAAGCTCGTCATTCATAACATCTACCTGATATTTGGAGTTAGGCTCTGCTGAACAGTAGAAAAGACCTACTTTCTTGGCATCAGGGAAAATCTCATGAAGCATGGCTGCCTGTTCGCTAAGAGGCGCAAGGTCCGATGTTCCTGAAATATTACGTCCTGTTTTACCGCTCCAGTCACTCATATCAAGTGCTGTTGCATAATCTGTAATAGATGTTCCGAGTACCGGAATTGTAGTTGTTGCCGATGCTGCTGCCTGAAGAGGTGATGTAGCGTTGGCAAGAATGAGATCTACATTTGAAGATACAAAACCATCAATAATAGTAGCACATGTAGGTGTATCTCCTGCTGCATTCTGCTCGGTAAATGTAACCTTATCTCCGAGTTTCTCTGTAAGAGCGTCCTTGAATCCCTTGGTAGCCGCATCGAGAGCTTCATGCTCTACAAGCTGGCAGATGCCCACATTATAAGTCTTATCTTTGTCTGACGAACCGCCTGATGCGCTCTTGTCCGACTTAGAACATGCTGTTGCTGCAAAAACCATTGACAGGCAAAGGCCTGCTGCGATAATTCTTTTAATCTTTTTCATAATGATTCTCCTTTACATATATTCAGGTAACGTGTGCATCACACATGCATCCGTTATCATTCGGTTTAGTGCTTTTACGCTTTTATGCTTTTATGTATCAAAGCACCAGTCTATTATAAATTATCATTAACATGCCGTCAATGCCAATTTTCAAAATCCTATCACATTGGAAACTTTAAACGGACACATTGTTTTTTTATTATCTTTTTACAATAGTTTTATAAAAAAAATAAACCAAGGAGGTTATTATCATGCGTATAAATTTCAAGAGATTTTTTCCCTGCGTTCTTGCGGCAGCACTTATCTTGGTCTCCGCTGCCGGATGCGCAAAATCAAACAGTTCCGTACAGGAAAACACGACAGAAGCCGTCATTCCCGACAGCCTGATAACCATCAAGGACAGCGACACCGACACTGATGTGTCCGATGCTGTAGAAATCACATTAAACGGCAGTTCCGTTTCATGCAGCAGTTCATCCGTAGCAATTAACGGAAGCGAGATTACCATAAGTTCCGGGGGCAGTTATGTAATTAACGGCACTCTGGATGACGGAAGGATTATAGTTGACGCGGATGATGCCAAGGTGCATCTTATCCTCAACGGAGTCTTCATTCATTCGGAGACAAGTGCCGCCATATATGTCAAATCAGCCGACAAAACAACCATCACTCTCGCGGACGGCACCGATAATACATTAAGTGACAGCAGTAATTACACTTATGATGATACAGACAAAGAAGAACCGGATGCAGTACTTTTTTCCAAGGATGATCTAAGCATCAACGGCGAAGGTTCACTCACCATAGAGGCTTCGTTCAATAACGGGATTACCTGTAAAAACGACTTGAAAATAATAAGCGGAACCATCAATGTTACCGCTAAGAACAATGCCATTAAAGGCAAAGACTCTCTCTCAATTACCGGCGGCACCATAACTGCATCAGCCGAGGGCAAGGGACTTCTCTCCAACAACGACGAGGAAGAGGATAAAGGCTATATTCACATTACCGGAGGCACGATAACACTTACCTGCACCGACGATGCCATACATTCCAACAATGCCATTTATATCGAAGGCGGCGATATGACACTTTCAAGCAGTGACGACGGAATCCATGCTGATAATACTCTTGTTATATCAGACGGT
>ULMR01015002.1_pt1 | contig 17124 bp, 9 predicted proteins | sample 1951711 | NCBI WGS metagenome assembly ULMR01 (sample SAMEA4835556, study PRJEB28245) | human gut metagenome | biome: gut microbiome; material: fecal sample | place: Denmark | collected 2008 | reverse complement strand
GAAATTTGCAAGGAACAAGAACGTGATTGTAATCGGTGGCTCCGGTTCCGGTAAGACGAGATTCTATGTAAAGCCGAATCTGATGCAGATGGGAAAATACATCAGTTATGTCGTGACCGATCCCAAGGGAACGATTATTATTGAGTGCGGCATGATGTTAGTAAGGAATGGATATAAGATAAAAGTACTGAATACCATCAACTTTTCAAAGAGTATGCACTACAATCCTTTCCATTACATCCGGTCAGAAAAGGATATTTTAAAATTGGTGAATACGATTATGGTAAATACAAAAGGGGAAGGCGAGAAGTCCAGTGAAGATTTCTGGAGTAAAGCGGAACGCCTTTTATACTGTGCTTTGATTGGTTATATCTGGTATGAAGCACCGGAGGAAGAACAGAACTTTGCGACACTGCTTGAATTTATCAATGCCAGTGAAACAAGGGAAGATGACGAAACCTTTAAAAATGCAGTGGATATGCTGTTTGAGGAACTGGAAAAAACAGAGCCGGAACACTTTGCTGTACGTCAGTATAAAAAATATAAATTAGCCGCCGGCAAAACGGCAAAGTCGATTTTGATTTCCTGTGGTGCCAGACTTGCACCATTTGATATTGCGGAACTTCGTGAGATCATGAGTTACGATGAAATGGAACTGGATATGATGGGAGATCAGAGGTCTGCATTGTTTGTTATTATCTCGGATACAGATGATACCTTTAACTTTGTGGTAGCAATGATGTACAGTCAGTTATTCAATTTATTATGCGACAGGGCAGATGATGTACACCATGGCAGACTGCCGTATCATGTAAGAATCCTCTGTGACGAGTTCGCAAATATCGGACAAATTCCGAAGTTCGACAAGCTGATCGCAACCATACGAAGCAGAGAAATATCTGCTTCTATTATACTCCAGTCGCAGTCACAGTTAAAGACTATTTATAAAGATGCTGCAGAAACCATTTTAGGGAATTGTGACACAATGCTGTTCCTTGGAGGAAAAGAAAGTTCCACCTTAAAAGAGATTTCAGAAACACTTGGTAAGGAAACCATTGATTTATATAATACTTCGGATACGAGAGGGCAGAGCCGTTCTTACGGGATGAACTATCAGAAAACCGGAAAAGAACTGATGAGCAGGGATGAACTTGCGGTGATGGATGGAAATAAGTGTATCCTCCAGCTAAGAGGTGTCCGTCCGTTTTTCAGTGACAAGTATGATATTACAAAACATAAACGCTATAAGGAACTGTCTGATTACGATAAACGCAATGAATTTGATGTGGAAGCGTACATGAGACACAGAATGGAAGTAAAACTTACAAGGTCAGAGGAGTTTGACCTGTATGTGTTCTCAGGGGACAGTCTTATGGAACAGGAAAATAATGAAAACAAGGAAGCGGAGCATGTAGAAAATCCAACTACATAGCTCTTTTTCTTTGCCCTTTTGGGAGGTGAGAGGATGCACAGGTATGAACGACCGCCCATCAGGGCAGAGCCGGTTAGAATACAGCAGGAATTTATGAGCAAAAAACTTGAGAGGAGATAAAACATATGTCGTTTTTTAATTCAGCAATCAATATTTTACAGACACTTGTAGTAGCAATCGGAGCAGGTCTTGCAGTATGGGGAGTTATTAATCTTCTGGAAGGATACGGCAACGACAATCCTGGGGCTAAGTCACAGGGAATCAAGCAGCTTATGGCTGGTGGTGGTGTGGCACTGATCGGAACACAGTTGGTACCACTGTTATCCGGATTGTTCGGTTAAGTGCAAAAAGAGAGGAGATAACTCATGGATCGTATATTTGAGGCGATTGAAACATGGATGAGGGATCTTCTGACAGGCATGGTAAGTTCCAACCTGACAACAATGTATACCGATGTCAATGAAAAGACCGGTCAGATTGCTGCTCAGGTTGGGCAGACACCGCAGGGCTGGAATGGGAACATTTTCAGCATGATACAGAATCTTTCCGATTCGGTAATTGTTCCGATTGCCGGTATGATTATCACTTTTGTACTTTGTTATGAATTGATTTCCATGCTCACAGAAAAAAATAACATGCATGATTTGGACACATGGATGTTCTTTAAATATTTTTTCAAGATGTGGGTGGCAGTCTGGATTGTCAGCCACACGTTCATAATTACTATGGCGGTATTTGATGTCGGACAGACGGTGGTAAGCCGGGCGGCAGGTGTCATCAGTTCTGATACAGCGATCAATATAGATACGATGATCAGTACGATGGAAACAGCTATGGAATCTATGGAAATCGGTGAACTTGTCATACTGGCACTGGAAACGATGCTGGTGAGCCTGTGTATGAAGATTATATCTGTATTGATCACAGTTATTTTGTATGGACGAATGATTGAGATTTATCTGTATTCCTCGGTCGGTGCAATACCATTTGCAACGATGTCAAACAGGGAATGGGGACAGATTGGAAACAACTATCTGCGGGGATTATTTGCACTGGCATTTCAGGGATTTTTCATGATGGTTTGTGTGGGAATCTACGCAGTCCTTGTGGCAAATATCCAGATGTCAGATAACGTACATTCCGCATTGTTTGGTGTGATGGCATATACAGTGATTCTGTGTTTCAGTCTGATGAAAACAGGTAATTTTGCAAAAAGTGTGTTTAATGCCCATTAGCAGGAAGGGGGAAAATGATGGCTTTTGTATCTGTACCAAAAGATCTGACCAAAGTAAAAAACAAGATTATTTTAAATCTTACCAAAAGACAGCTTATCTGTTTTGGACTTGCGGCAGCAGTGGGAGTACCGTTTTATTTTTTGACCAGAGGAGTGATCGGTTCCAGTAATGCTGCAACCGGAATGTGTCTTCTGATGCTTCCGGCATTTGTATTTGCCATGTATGAGAAGGATGGGCTTCCGTTAGAAAAAGTTCTGAAGAATATAATTGTGGTCCGGTTTATCCGGCCATCTGTAAGGAAGTATCAGGTAGAAAATATGTATGAGAAAAAACAGAGGATAGTCAGAAAGAAAGGAGGAAGGGAACGTGTTAAAAAGAAAAAATAAGAAAGCGTTGCCAGAACAGTTGGAGGACAGTTTATATCCGGATGATTACTGGCTGGATAAGGAAGATGGGCAGGAAGTTTCAGAACCACTGCCAGATGGAGAAAATCCAGTGAGCGGAAAGTTACGCAAAGAACCGATGGTAACTGGTTATGAAGCACTGGAAAGACAAAGAGGTGTCCGCAGACCCAAAAGGAAGATAACCAGAAGGGAAAAGAAAGCATTAAAACAGGCACAGAAATATGAAGCAAAGCTGCGTAAAGAGCAGGAAAGGGCAGATAAGAAAAGTGAAAAAAGAGAAGCAAAACTTGCTGAAAAAGCAGAAAAAGAAGCCATGCGTCAGGCAAAAAAAGACGCAAAAAAGAGAAAAAGTAAACAGGCTTCCACATCCGGGCAAAAAGCGGCAGGAAACAGGAAACCTGTAAAGACAGGGACAAATAAGACAGCAGTGAAAGCAGATACAGCAAAGGAAAAACAGATTTCAGCACAGCAGTCTATTCCATATCATGAGATGGCAAAGGATGGGATCTGCCGGGTGCAGGATAAGTTTTATTCAAAAACGATCCGGTTTTATGACATCAACTATCAGTTGGCACAGAATGAGGATAAGAATGCAATCTTTGAAAACTGGTGTGATTTTTTAAATTACTTTGACAGCACTATTCATTTTCAGTTGTCTTTTATCAATCAGCACAGTAACATGGCGGAATTTGAAAAAGTTATCCTTATCAAGCCACAGGATGATGAATTTGATGAACTGCGTATGGAATTTGCACAGATGTTAAAGAATCAGCTTTCCAAAGGAAATAATGGATTGCTCCGTACCAAATATATTACATTTGGCATTGAAGCGGACAGCATCCGGGAAGCAAAACCGAAGCTGGAGAGGATTGAATCGGATATTCTCAATAACTTTAAGATTCTTGGAGTTTCGGCTTATCCACTAAATGGAGAAGAAAGACTTCAGATCATGTATGAAACCTTTAATCAGGACAGTAAGGTTCCGTTCCATTTTTCTTATGATGATGTGCTTCGGACAGGACTGAGTACCAAAGATTATGTTGCTCCGACCAGTTTTGTGTTTAAAAATGGCAGGGATTTTCAGATGGGTGGTACGATAGGGGCTGTTTCTTATTTGCAGATTCTTGCACCGGAGCTTACTGACAAGATGCTTGCGGAATTTCTGGAAATGGACTGTAACCTGATGGTCAATCTCCATATCCAATCTATCGACCAGATGAAGGCGATTAAACTGGTAAAGAGTAAGGTAACAGATATTAACAGGATGAAAATTGAGGAGCAGAAAAAAGCGGTACGTTCCGGATATGACATGGACATTATCCCATCAGACTTAAATACATACGGTGGGGAAGCAAAAAGGCTTCTGGAAGATTTACAGTCCAGAAATGAGAGAATGTTCCTTGTGACGGTATTGTTTTTAAATACTGCACAGACGAAGCAGGAACTTGAAAATGTGGTATTTCAGACTGCAGGAATTGCACAGAAATATAATTGTGCGTTGAAACGTCTGGACTATCAGCAGGAGCCGGGACTGATGAGCTGTCTGCCTCTTGGGATGAATCTGGTTCCGATCAAAAGGGCACTGACTACAACATCCACAGCAATTTTTGTCCCGTTTACCACACAGGAATTATTTATGGGTGGGGAATCTATTTATTATGGATTAAATGCCCTTTCCAATAATCTGATCATGGCAGACCGAAAGAAGTTAAAGAACCCGAATGGTCTGATACTTGGTACACCGGGTTCTGGTAAATCCTTTGCTGCAAAACGTGAAATTGCCAATGCTTTTATTGTGACAAGAGATGATATTATCGTCTGCGATCCAGAAGGGGAATATTACCCACTTGTTCGGGCATTTCATGGACAGGTTATCAGGATTTCGCCAACCAGTCATGATTATATTAATCCGATGGACATTAACCTTGATTATGCAGATGATGATGACCCGTTATCTCTAAAGTCAGATTTTATCCTGTCTTTATGCGAGTTGATCGTGGGAGGTAAAAATGGTCTGGAACCAGTGGAAATGACTATCATTGACCGCTGTGTGCGTCTGGTTTATCAGGATTATCTTTCTGACCCAGTGCCAGAGAATATGCCAATACTGGAAGATTTATACAATCTTCTCCGGGAGCAGAAAGAGCAGGAAGCACAGCGGCTTGCTACTTCCCTTGAAATTTATGTTAATGGTTCTCTGAAAGTATTTAATCACAGAACAAACGTGGAACTGAATAACCGTATGGTCTGCTTTGACATTAAAGACCTTGGGAAACAGTTGAAAAAACTGGGGATGCTCATTGTACAGGATCAGGTCTGGAATAGAGTAACAATCAATCGCTCTGCAAATAAGAGTACCCGATATTATATTGATGAGTTTCATTTGCTGCTGAAAGAAGAACAGACAGCAGCATACAGTGTGGAAATTTGGAAGCGATTCCGTAAGTGGGGTGGTATCCCGACAGGTATTACACAGAATGTCAAGGATTTGCTTGCATCAAGGGAAATTGAAAATATCTTTGAAAACTCTGATTTTATCCTGATGCTGAATCAGGCTTCCGGGGACAGACAGATTCTTGCGAAACAGTTGAACATTTCTCCACATCAGCTTTCTTATGTTACCAACAGTGGAGAAGGTGAGGGACTTGTTTTTTATGGAAGTACGATTATTCCATTCAAGGATAAATTCGATAATTCACTGATGCTGTATGCACTCATGACTTCCAAACCAGATGAAGTAGAAAAGCGGAAGCGTCTTGGAATCGGGGAAAGAGATGAAGAGTAGTTGTAAAAAAGATAGCACAAAACAGAGAAAACGGAGGATTACAGAATGGAAAATAATTGTATGGCAAATCCATGTGAAGGATGCACAGAAGAGGCTTGTGTAGAAATGATGAAAAAACTGCAGGCCGATGAAAAGGTTAAGCAGCTTTTAGAGGCAGGAAAGGACAGCAACGGTGAAGAAGTATTTGGTGAAATGTTGGATGATATGCTTTTTCTGTCAGAAATGATTGACTTACAGCAGGTGCTTTTTTATCTGAGAGAAAAGGAAGGGCTGAGTGAAAGGATGCTGGATATGCTTTTGACTTCGATTCTTTCTAATGTAGATGAAATCTCACATAAATGGGAAGTGTACAAAGACAAAGCGAATTAAAGAAAAACCGCAACAAAGGGGATGGTGAAATTGCAGGAGCATGAATATAAAGCCAGAGATAAAACCGTCCATAAGATGAGCAGGGATGGTCTTAGGGAAGAAAACCTGCATAACAAGGAAGAAAAACGGATCACCAGTCGTGATGAGGATATAGAAGTTTCCAGAAATCCGAAAAAAGAAGAAGATTTCGGAAAAAATCGACGGGAGCGAATAACGGAAAACAAAGATATACCGACCAGAAAGAAACCCTCTGATATAACCAGATACAGTATAGATGAAGAACAAAAAGTGAAAATGGAACAAGATCTGGGGAATGAGGATGCGAAGGAAAATATGTTTTTAACGGAAGATTCCGGGCCAGATAAACATGCCGTATTTCGTACAGAAAGTATCCGGGGACAGCCAAGAAGTGAACGTGCTGCTCTGGAAACCGCAGTGGACAGCAGAAAACTTAGACAGAGAAAAATGGTCAGAGATTACGCAGAAAGAGAAAAACGGAAGGAAAAGGAGGCTTCCAGACAACAAAAAACTGCGGAAAAAGAAAATATCCGTTATCGTGAAACATCTCAGGTTACAGAAGAAACACTGGAAGGATTTCAGGATGAGATCAAAGGTAAGGTAAAGCGGGAACGGATACTGAAAGAACAGAAAAAACAGAAAAAACAGTCCCGGCTTTCTTTTGGAGATGAAGGGGATGGCATGGTACGTGGAGCAGGAACCGGAATCCGCAAATCAGCTTCGGCAGTGAAAAATGCTGCTCTTACTGTGGGACACTGGAAAGCCCATGAAGCAGAAGATGATAACGCTGCTGTGGAAGGGGCACACAGGATGGAACTTGCGGGGGAAAGTCTTGCAAGAAAGTCCATTTATGTCCGGCAGCGATTGAGGGAAAGCAGGAAACAATCTGCCCGTCTGACAGAAAATATGCTGGATGAAGCAGAAAATAGCAGGCTGATGTTTGATGCTGCTTACGGAAATCAGGCAAAAAATGCAGTGAAGAGAGAAGCTGACCAGAAGAAAAAATCAGCACTTCAAAAATTACTACAGAAAAAACGATACCAAAAGCAGTACCGGGCGGCAAAAGAAAGTAAAAAAGCCAAAGATGCGGCAATCACATCGGCACAAAGATTTACAGAAAAAACAAAAGATGCAGTCAAAATGGTGGCGGCACAAAACAAAGGAATCTTTGCTACAGTAGCTCTTTTTGGACTGATTTTTGTTCTGATAGCAGCCAGTTTTTCAAGTTGCAGTGCAGTTTTGCAGGGTGGTTCTTCTGCGATCATTTCAACCAGCTATTCCAGTACGGATGAAGATATTTATGCTGCAGAAAATGCGTATAAAGCTCTGGAGGAAGCATTGAACACACAGATCAATCAAATAGAATCCAGGCATCCGGATTATGATGAATATCGTTATCAGATTGATGAGATCGGACACAATCCATATCAGCTTATTTCTTATCTGACAGTGAAATATGGTGGTTTTACTTATGCAGAAGTCGCAGACGAGATAAAAGAAATCTTTCAGCAGCAATATGGAATCAATACACAGTCTACCAGAGAAACCGTAACAGAAACAAAGACTGTCCGGGTAGGAGAATCACTGGGACAGGTTGTTACCAGTGGATATTGCAACTGTTCCATCTGCTGTGGTCAGTGGAGTGGAGGACCGACCGCAAGTGGAGCAATGCCTACCGCAAACCACACGATTGCCGTAGATGCGACAAATCCTTTTGTTCCGATCGGCACTCATGTAGTGATGAATGGCGTGGAATATGTGGTAGAAGATACCGGAGCTTTCGCAAGATATGGTGTGCAGTTTGATGTTTATTATGATAATCATGCAGCGGCATCTGCCCATGGACATCAGACATGGGAGGCTTACATAGCTGACAGCAACGGAAGTCAGGAAGTAGAAGTGACAACAACAAAAGAAGTGAACCGTCTGGATGTTACTATGACTAATCATAATCTGGATACGGTGTTAAGAAGCCGTATGACAGAAGAGGAACAGGAAAGATACGATGCGTATAACAGATATTATGGAAACAGGGATTACCTGTTTGACCTGAATTCCATTCCGACAGGAAGTAGTGGTTTTGGCTATACGATTCCTGGTGAAGCGTTATCTGACCCGCAATTCGCAAAAATGATACGGGAAGCAGAGAAATATCTGGGAGTGCCTTATGTATGGGGTGGTTATTCCTCAAGCGGTTTTGACTGTTCTGGATTTGTAAGCTGGGTAATCAATAATTGTGGAAATGGATGGAATATAGGAAGGTGTACTGCCGATGAACTTCGTTCTCATTGTTCACAGGTATCCCCATCAGAAGCAAAACCGGGAGATCTGATTTTCTTCCAGGGAACCTATAACACAAGTGGAGCGAGTCATGTAGGAATTTATGTTGGCAACAATATGATGATACATTGCGGAAAGCCGGTACAGTATACAAGCATTGCAAGTTCTTACTGGCAGGAACATTTTATGGCATTTGGTCGTCTGCATTAGGAGGTGACAAGGCAGATGAATATGAAGTTAAAAAAAGTTCTGGATGATATTCAGAAAACAGAAGAAAAGATTGCAGAACTGCAGAAGCATCTGAAAAAGCAGAATGATTTAAAACAGCAGATGGAGGACATAGAAATTATCAAATCTTTCCGTTCACTGAAGCTGGACAGCAGGGAACTTCTTGTACTGCTTGATGGGATTCAGAAAGGAACGGCAACGATTCGGCTGGATGAAGAAGGTGGTATTGCAATAGAAGATGCAGGAGAAAAGAAAGACGGAAACAAAGAAAATAACAAAGGATCTGATGTACAGATACTGGAAAGAGAGGGCTTAGAACATGAAAAATAAAGTAGTAAAAAAACTGATGATGATTGTAATGGCAGTTACAATGCTTTCGGGATTTTCGTTTGCAACTGTATATGCAAATGCTGATCCGCCTGCGGAAGAAACAACTACCGAGGTTGTGGCAGAAACATCATCGGAGGCAACCACAGAAGAAAATACGGAGGATACGGGCAGAGTGATCGCAGAAAGTGATTCCTCTGCCTTTTCTACGCCGGGAAATGCACAACTGGTCGATGATAAGGAAAATGATGATACAAAGCAGTTCCTTACCATCCAGACAAAAAAGGGAAATACTTTTTATATGGTAATTGACCGTTCCAGCACATCAGAAAATGTCTATATGATGTCGTTGGTTGATGAAAATGACCTTGCAGAATTTCTGGATGAAACAGAAGACAGTAAGACAGAGGAAGAACAGAAGGTAGTGATTCCGGAAACAACCACAGAAACAACACCTGCTGTGGAAAAAGAAACAGAAGAAACAACACAGAAAAATACAGGCGGTGCGGACATCTGGAAACTCTGTACCATTGTATTAGCAGGGGGACTTGGTATTGGTGCAGTGGCTGTATATCTGAAATATGGTCGTAAAAAAGAAGATGGTTTTGTCAGTGAACAACTTGAATTCACAGACGGACCATTTATCAATGAAGAACAGGAAAATGAAGATGGACAGGAAGATTAAGATTTCTGTTCTCTGAGGTTTAGCACAGAAAAATAAGATACAGGAAAGGGACAGCTAATCTGGCTGTCCTTTTCAGAAAGGATGAAAAATGGCGAGATTTTTAGTGATTGCAGAAAAACCGAGTGTAGCACAAAGTTATGCGAAAAATTTGTCTGCATATAAAAAACGTGACGGGTACATGGAGGGAGAAAACTGCCTTGTGAGCTGGTGTCTTGGACATCTGGCAGAATATGCACGACCGGAAGAATATGATGAAAGATATGCGAAATGGCAGTTTGATGACCTGCCGATCATTCCTGAAAAGTGGAAATTACAGGTGTCAGCAGATAAAAAGAAGCAGTTTTCAGTATTAAAGGAGCTGATGAACCGGGAAGATATAGAGTATCTGGTAAATGGCTGTGATGCAGGACGGGAAGGAGAATTGATTTTCCAGAGAGTATATGATCTGTCCGGATGTAGAAAACCAGTCAGACGATTATGGATCAGCTCTATGGAAGATGAAGCAATACGAAATGGTTTCCATGAGATGAAAGATGCCGGCTTTTACAGTAACCTTTGCATGGCGGCGGTATGCAGGGCACAGGCAGACTGGCTGATTGGAATGAATGCTACCAGAGCTTATACGACAAAGTATTATAAAAAGCTGGTAGTTGGAAGAGTACAGACACCAACTCTTGCCATGCTGACGGAACGGCAGGACAGGATTGAGCATTTTCAGAAAGAAACCTTTTACAGAGTGGAACTGACAGATGGAAAGCTCGTTGCCGTATCAGAGAACATTACCAATAAAGCAGACGCAGAACTTCTGGCAGCATTATGTGACGGTTCTGAGGCAATTATTACAGAGTTAAAAAGAGAACAGAAGAAAGTATCCCCGCCTAAATTATATGATCTGACAAGCCTGCAGAGGGAAGCAAATCGGTATTTTGGATTTACGGCAAAGAAAACGCTTGATCTTTTACAGGAATTATATGAAGAAAAACTGGTAACGTATCCGAGGACAGACAGCCGCTTTGTTACAGAAGGTATGATTGGAACAGTAGAAGAACTGGCAGGGAAAATGCCGTTGATGCTGCCTTTTGTAGAATATGGGCAGTTAGGACATAACATAAAAAGAGTTGTAAATAATGCAAAAGTATCTGACCATCACGCTATTCTTCCGACAAAAGAGGCTGTGGAAAAAGGAATCGTGGATTTGCCAGTGGATAAAAAAAATCTGATGATACTGATTGGACAGCAAGTGATTCAGGCAGTTGGGGAAGATTATCTGTATGAACAGACAGATGTTACTGTGAACTGTCAGAAAAATGAGTTTACTGCCAGAGGAAAAACAGCGGTACAGATGGGATTTAAAGACGTGGAAAAAGCTTTTCGCAGTCATTGTGTGAAAACAGAGAAAGAGGATTCAGATAGACAGTTGGAAATTCCATACGGATACCAGAAAGGTATGCAGATTTTCAATGTCAAGGCAGAAACAAGTATCCATTATACTTCTCCACCGAAATCATTCAATGAAGATACGCTTCTTGCAGCAATGGAAACAGCAGGTAATAAAGAATTTGATGAAAAAACAGAGAAAAAAGGGCTTGGAACACCTGCAACGAGAGCCAGTACCATTGAAAAACTGGTGGCATCCGGATATGCACAGCGAAAGGGGAAACAGATCATTCCAACAGCAGAAGGCAGGGAACTCATTCGTGTAATGCCGGAGAATTTAAAATCTGCAGGACTGACAGCCGAATGGGAGAACAGGCTTTTACTGATGGAACGAGGGGAGCTTAATGGAGAACAGTTCATGGATGATATTGTAGCCATGCTGAAAGAAATCCTGAATGGCTGCAGAAAAATCCCAGAGGAAGAAAGAAATCGTTTTCAGACAGCAAAAGAATTAATCGGGAAATGCCCGGTCTGTGGTTCTGATATTTTTGAGGGGAAAAGGAATTTTTACTGCTCGAACCGCCAGTGTGATTTTGCTCTTTGGAAGGATAACCGATTTTTAGAAGGTATGGAGAAGAAACTGGACAAGAAAATGGCAAAAGAACTTCTGGATAAGGCTTGTACCCATGTAAAGGGGTTATATTCCAAAAAGAAAGATGCCAGATTTGATGCAGATCTTCTGATGACATTGGAAAATGGAAAACCGAAATTTCATTTGGAATTCCCGAAAAGAAAGCATAAAGGATAAAGCAAAAATTAAAGATTGGAGGAAGAGACATGGCAAGAGTACAGGAGATTCGTGGCATGGCAGAATGGTATGCCACTGACATAGCCAGTTCCCCGGCAGACTGGATGAAATATCTGGATACTGCCGCCAGATTATACCGTTATTCCTTTACTGACCAGCTTCTCATTTATGCACAGCGTCCACAGGCAACCGCATGTGCATCCCTGGAATTGTGGAATGAGAAGATGATGAGATGGGTAAACCGAGGGGCAAAAGGAATTGCTCTGCTGGATGAAACAGGGACAAAAGCAAAAATCCGGTATGTGTTCGATATAAAAGATACCCATATGGTACAGGGTGGCAGATCACCATACCTGTGGCAGCTTCAGGAACATCAGAGGGGAGAAGTGCTTGCACATCTTTCTGATGTTTATAATCTGGAAGAAAAAGATATGGCAGATCTGGCGGATGCGTTGATGTCTGTGGCAAAAGAGATGGTCAATGAAAATCTGGAAGATTATCTGGATGGCTTATCGTATGCAGCAGAAGGCACCTATTTGGAAGACCTGGATGAAGGGACGATTCGGAACGATTTCCGGCAGCTTGCAACGGACAGTGTATATTATATGCTTGCAAGAAGATGCGGACTTGATCCTATGTTGCTTCTTGAAGAAGAGGATTTCATGCACATCACCGATTATAACAGGCTTTCCGTATTGACTTTTCTAGGAAATGCTGCAAGCCAGCTCGCTGAGAGTGTACTGATTGATATTGGAAAAACGGTACATAAAATTTCTCTGGAAGAAATCAGGAAAGGTCTTGAAAATTCTGAAGAGAGGAATTATAATAACTTTAACACGTTAATGCATGAAAATAAAATACAGGGCACAGAAGAGAGAATAAATGATATTGAGGACAATGAAGGAGGAACTGACTATGGAACTGACCTATCATCGCAAGGGGGACTACCTGTTTCCGAACCTGACCGTAGAGGAGGAAGAAGTGACAATCGGGAAATACGGGATGCTGAGGAGAACATTTCTGAAGGAACACAAGAACAGCCTTTACCAGAGCCTTTTCCTGACAGGGAAGCTGAATCAGCATCTTCTGGAGATCGAGAAAGCGGCTCAGGAGAGAATGGAGAGCCAGATGGAGAAATTGCTGAAGAACAAACCGGCACCGGACAAGGAAGCCGATCCGATGGCATGGACAGCACATATGAACGCACTGACAGCAATAGCAGAAGAGAGCATCTTGACGGAATTGGTATACAGTTAGTTGCAGATACAGGAGAAGATGGATTGAGTGAAGCAGAGGAAGAAATCGCCTCTGCTTTATCTTTGCCCGAATTACCAACTGTAAATCAGCAGATCCGGAAGATTGAAGAGCATATGTCTGCCTTGTATGCCGGGGAAATCCCAATTCCGGAAGAAGTTGTGGATGAAATCCTCCGTACCGGAAGTAATAAGAGTAAAAGCCAGTTACGGCTTATCTACAATTTTATGAGTGAACAGTCAAAAGAAGATTATACAGAATTTGTGAAGCGTGAATATGGCATCGGTGGCAAAGGATTTAAAATTAATGGAAACGAGTATTCTGTGTGGTTTGATGAAACAGGGATGCAGATTGCCGTAGGACATACGGTGAACGATCGACTTTTAGATAAGGCTTTTTTATCATGGGAGGATGTCAGTGGACGTATTCATCAGCTATTAAAACAGGGAGAATACGCACCACAGTCTGTCCTTGATGCAGCAAGGGGAAATGCCTTGCAGGAACACGCACAAGTGCTTGCTTATATGGAAACTGATATTGTGGATGATCTGTCTGAACTGGTATTTTCAGCAGATGATATGAAGATTTTTCATAATGGTTATCCGGAAAAGACAGATGCTCTGGCGGAAAAGCTAGATGATGCAGAGTGGCTTTCCGAATTAAATGAAAGACTGGAAGGTCTGGCTGAAATGTATGACATAGACAAATCCATCATGCGTTTTCATTATTATAAACCAACCCTTGTTTCTGAGCAGTTTCAGAAATTTGCCGAAGAAGTCATTCCCTATCAGGCAAGAGAGGGATTTGCTTGGAAAGAACAGGAAATGTTTATCACACAGGATGAGATAGATGCTTTTCTTGCAAAAGGTGGAGCTTTTTCAGAAGGAAGGCTTCGCATATATTCTTTTTATCTGCGGCATCAGGATGAACAGGAGAGAACAAGTTTTATGAAAGAGCAGTATGGCATTGGAGGACAGAGCCATGCCCTTTCCAGAGCGGACAATTCCTACGCAGATTACAACGGAAAAGGATTACAGCTTTCCAGAGGAAATCCGGGTGCATACCATACGAAAGAAGAACTGAGCTGGCAGAAAGTAGCAAAAAGAGTGGATTATCTCATAAAAAATGACCATTTTCTTCAAGCCGGAGACTACGCTCATATGCCAGAATATGAACGATACCAGATGGCAATGCGGGTGATTAATTTTTATAACAGACTGCCACAGGAAATTGAGCGTCCATTTACGGATGAACTTTTGCATGAGGAAGCAAGAAAACAGGTGCCAAGGATGCTGGCAGATGAAGAAATGGCACAGAAATTGTTACAGAAGATGGATGCAGCTCTTGCAGAACTACCCTTGGATTTTGAAGCCTATGGGACAAATTACAATGAGAAAGCAGAAAGTCTGTCAATACTCCATCAGTATGTAGAGGGAACGTACACTATATTTCCAACCAAGGAACTGGAACAGCCAACTATAGAGTTAAGCGGTCATCAGATGTCCATGTTTGATTATCTGGATACGAAAGCATATATAGAGCCGGATGTTGTAGACATGCAGGATGTAGAGGAAACAGAGGAATCGGTTTTAGACGAAACGGAAGAAGAAACTGGTGAGATTGAACAGTCAGAAATACCGGAAACTCCTGTGGAAACGGCGGAAAAATCAGCAGGTGCAATAGCTGATCAATGGGAACAGGGTGTTTTTGAATATCAGGGGTACCATTTTGAAGCAGTTGGTGTCCTGTCTGATGGGCTGGAAGGAAAAGAATTGGTTGCACAGACACGTTCCAATACGGAACTGCATTTGTCAACGTACCATACTGAAGATTTTCCTAAATATTCGTATGATGAATTTTATGTTGTCAGCAATGCCCCGGATGCGGATATATTCCGATGTCTGGAAACAGGAAAAAACTATATTCCGGGAGAAAATGAGCTGTTTGGCTATCAGGGAGAATTTCAACCATATATCAGACAGGAAAAAACAAAGATTGTGACTATGCCACATAACTTCCGTATTGAAGATAATGACCTTGGTGCAGGCGGTCCGAAAGCAAAATATAAAGCGAATATAGAAGCAATCCGTTTATTACAGACTTTGGAGAAAGAAGAACGTTTGGCAACACCAGAAGAACAGGAAGTATTATCCCATTATGTTGGCTGGGGCGGTATCCCGCAGGCATTTGAAGAAAATAACGGAAGCTGGGCAAATGAGTACAGCGAACTGAAAAATACGCTGACTTCAGAAGAGTATAGTGCAGCAAGAGCATCCACCCTAAATGCGTTTTATACTTCTCCGACAGTGATACATAGCATGTATGAAGCATTGGAAAATATGGGATTTACAAAAGGAAATATTCTGGAACCATCCTGTGGAGTAGGAAATTTCATGGGACTTATCCCGGAAAGCATGAGTAAAGCGAAAATGTATGGTGTGGAACTTGATCCGGTATCCGGCAGAATCGCCAGACAGTTATATCAGAAAAACCAGATTGCCATACAGGGATTTGAAACAACACAGTTTCAGGATAGTTTCTTTGACTGTGTGATTGGTAATGTGCCGTTTGGAGCGTACCAGGTAAATGACAAAAGATACGACAGGCATCATTTTCTGATTCATGATTATTTCATTGCAAAATCTCTTGATCTTGTGCGTCCAGGCGGTGTGGTTGCAGTTGTGACTTCCAGTGGAACCATGGATAAACAGAATCCGGCAGTCAGACAATATATTGCAAACAGGGCAGAGCTGCTGGGTGCGATCAGGCTTCCAAATAATGCTTTTCAGAGAAATGCAAATACAAATGTTGTATCAGATATTCTGTTTTTTCAGAAAAGGGACAGGGCGGCAATCGAGGAGCCAGAATGGGTAAACCTAAAGACGACAGAGGAAGGATATTCTGTAAATGCGTATTTTGCAGAGCATCCGGAAATGGTTCTTGGTGAATTTACCACAGAAAGTACCCAGTATGGTAAGCAGGAAGTTACTGTAAAGCCAAAAGAAGGCATTACTCTTGAAGAGCAGTTAAAGAAAGCTGTACACAATATTCATGGAACAATCACAGAAATGGAACTTTCAGATAGCGAGTTAGAGGAACAGGTAGTTTCTATTCCGGCAGATCCAGATGTGAAGAACTTTAGTTTTGCCGTTTTGGATGATGACATTTATTATAGGGAAAATTCTGTGATGAATAAAGTAGAACTTCCAATGGCAACTACAGAACGAGTAAAAGGCATGGTAAAGATTCGTGACGCAACAAATAAATTGTTACAGCGTCAGATGGAAGACTGCGGTGATCAGGAAGTTGAAGAACTTCAAAAAGATTTGAATGAAGTTTATGATTCCTTTACTGCAAAATATGGTCTGCTTAGCAGCAATGCAAACAAAAGGGCATTTAGTCAGGACAGCAGCTATTGCCTTTTGACTTCACTGGAATTTCTGGATGAACAGGGCAACCTCAAAAGAAAAGCAGATATTTTTACAAAAAGGACAATCCGTCATGCTCAGGCAGTTACTTCGGTGGATACCGCCAGTGAAGCATTGGCAGTGTCTATTGGAGAAAAGGCACAGGTTGATCTTGCTTATATGTCACAGCTTACCGGGAAAACAGAAGCAGAACTGACGGAAGAACTGACAGGTGTGATATTTAGAAATCCGCTAAATGAAAAGTGGGAGCCATCTGATGAATATTTGTCTGGAAATGTCCGGGAAAAATTGAAGATTGCCAGAGGATTTGCCGAGAACCGCCCGGAATATGCTGTTAATGTACAATATCTGGAACGAGTGCAGCCAAAAGACCTGGATGCCTCAGAAATTGAAGCAAGACTTGGTGCAACATGGATTTCTCCAGATTATGTGACACAGTTTATGGCAGAAACATTCCATACACCAAGATATTATATTGGAAGCCGGATAAAAGT
>ULMR01028941.1_pt1 | contig 17131 bp, 9 predicted proteins | sample 1951711 | NCBI WGS metagenome assembly ULMR01 (sample SAMEA4835556, study PRJEB28245) | human gut metagenome | biome: gut microbiome; material: fecal sample | place: Denmark | collected 2008 | reverse complement strand
TTTCTGTTTATCACTTTTTATTCGTACTTTTGTGCCATGAAAACAAAAAAACATTCTTAATACATTTAATTATGAAACCAACACTATTGCTTCTGGCTGCCGGCATGGGCAGCCGTTACGGTGGTCTCAAGCAGCTCGACGGCCTGGGTCCCAACGGTGAAACGATCATGGACTACAGTATTTATGATGCTATTCAGGCCGGCTTCGGCAAAATTGTCTTTGTCATCCGCAAAGACTTCGAAGAGCAGTTCCGCTCTCAGATCCTCTCCAAATATGAGGGTCACATCCCTGCCGAGCTCTGCTTCCAGAGCCTTGACGCACTGCCCGAGGGCTTCACTGTTCCTGAAGGCCGCCAGAAGCCATGGGGCACAAATCACGCCGTACTGATGGCAAAGAATGTCATCCACGAGCCTTTCTGCGTGATCAACTGCGATGACTTCTACAACCGTGACGCTTTCATGGTGATCGGTAAGTATCTGGCCGATCTGCCCGAAGGAGCAAAGAACAAATACGCTATGGTAGGATTCCGCGTTGGCAACACACTGAGCGAGAACGGTACCGTAGCCCGTGGCATCTGCTCGAAGGACGATGCCGAGAACCTGACCACTGTTGTGGAGCGCACCGAGATCATGCGTGTCAACGGTGACGTATGCTATAAGGACGAAGAAGGCAAATGGGTCGCAGTAGCCGACAATACTCCCGTGAGCATGAATATGTGGGGCTTCACACCCGACTACTTCGACTACAGTGAAGAGTACTTCAAGGACTTCCTCTCTGACGAGAAGAACATCAAGAATCTGAAAGCAGAGTTCTTCATCCCCCTGATGGTGAACAAGCTCATCAACGATGGCACTGCTTCTGTGAAAGTTCTTGACACTACATCCAAGTGGTTCGGTGTCACCTATGCGGCCGACCGTCCTGCCACAGTAGCCAAAATCCAGGAGCTCATCGAAAAAGGCATATACCCCAACAAGCTCTTCTAAACATAGCGAGTCACAGAGGGTATGGACCTCTGTGACTCTTTTTTTACTCTATAACTCTTATATTGTTTCATGGACCTCAACCTCCTCTCGTCCACAGAGCTGGACACCCTTAACCGGCTTCTTAAAGAATCCGAGCGTATCGTACTTATTTGTCACTCCCACCCCGACGGCGACTCTCTGGGTTCTGCCCTTGCTTGGAGCAACTGCCTGAAAGAGATCTACGGCAAGACACCAGGTATCATCGCCCCTAACGCTTTCCCCGATTTCCTGCAATGGCTACCCGGTACGGAGCGCATCGTAAAGTACAACAAGAAGCCTGCGGAGGTGGAGCAAATGCTCCGGCAGGCCGATCTCATCTGTTGCATGGACTTCGGTGGCTACGACCGTACCGATGAAATGCAGGCCGTCCTCGAGACAGCAACGGCACCCATCGTAATGTTCGACCATCACCTCAACCCTACCATCCAGGCTACAGTGACCATATCACAGCCCGAATTAAGCTCAACATGCGAAGTGCTCTTCCGTGTCATCTGGCAACTCGGCTGCTTTGAACAGCTCGGCAAGAAATTCGCAGTGCCTTGCTATACAGGTATGATGACCGATACCGGAGGATTCACCTACAATTCTTCCCGCCCTGAGATATTCTATATCATCTGTCAGTTATTGACAAAAAAATTAGACAAAGACAAGATCTACCGCAATGTTTTCAACAACTACAGTCCCTGGGCCATCCGTCTACGCGGATATATCATGAACCAAAAGCTCAACGTGCTCGAAGACAAGCACGCCACCTATTATTCGGTGTCACGTGAGGAGATGGCCCAATATCACTTCGTCCGCGGCGATCTTGAAGGTCTTGTCAATGAGCCGCTGCGCATCAAGGGCATCCGCATGTCCATCTCTCTGAAGGAGGACGACCGGCTGGACAATCGTATATGGGTGAGCCTTCGTTCCGTCGACAATTATAGCGTCGAAGAGGTTGCCACCCGTTTCTTCAACGGTGGAGGGCATCTCAATGCTTCCGGAGGTCGGATTGACGGCACGTTGGAAGATGCCGAACGTGCCGCCCGTCAGGCTATCGATTGGTTCGCTGAAAAATACGAGTGATTTATCTCTAAAAAAAATCAAAACCAAAGAGCTTCAGGAGGTATTTCCATTCTTTTTTATACCTTTGCACGCATAAACAACGTGAAATGAAAAAAATAGTATATTTCCTTTTAGTCCTTTTCGTCGTCGGCGCTTTCGTAGCCTGCGATGACGACATGAGCTACGCCGACCAAGTGGAGGCAGAACAGAAAGCCATTAACAAATATCTGGCCGACTCGGCAGTAAAGGTCATCTCTGAAGATCAATTCGCCGCACAGAACTACGTTACAGACACGGCAAAGAACGAGTGGGTGCTCTTCTCTTCCAATGGTGTCTATATGCAGATCGTCCGCAAAGGAACCGGTCAGCCCTTAAAGGATAAAGAGACGGCAACCGTTCTCTGCCGATATATAGAGCGCAACTTACAGACCGACACCATCACAGCCACCAACATGTCGGCCAGATATGCCAGCATCGTCGACAAGATGTCGGTAACCGACCAGTCCGGCACTTTCACCGGTATCTTCGTCTCTGGCCAAAGCTCGCTGATGGACATCTACAGCTCTTCATCAACCGCAGTGCCCAAGGGCTGGCTCCTTCCTCTGACCTATATCAACCTCGGACGCCAGTCAACCGCAGACGGCGAGATTGCAAAAGTGCGACTGATCGTACCCCATGACATGGGGCACTCCTCTGCCACTTACAATGTAACGCCGATGCTCTACGACATCACTTACGAACGAGGACGATAAATATCATTATTATGACGCTTATTAAATCTATTTCCGGCATCCGAGGCACTATCGGAGGCCATGTGGGCGACACACTGAACCCGCTCGACATTGTAAAATTCACGTCAGCGTATGCCACCTTTATCCGCAAGCAACGCCCCGATGGCTCAAACAGGATCGTCGTAGGCCGTGATGCACGTATCTCCGGTGAGATGGTAAAGAACGTTGTTTGCGGTACCTTGATGGGTATGGGCTTTGATGTCCTTAACATCGGACTGGCTACGACACCGACAACAGAGCTTGCCGTACGCATGAGCGGTGCTGACGGTGGCATAATCATCACCGCCTCCCACAATCCCCGCCAGTGGAACGCGCTGAAACTGCTTAACAGTGAAGGCGAATTCCTTACGAAAGCGGATGGCAATGAGGTGCTCGCCACAGCAGAGGCTGAGGACTTCGACTTTGCCGATGTCGATCATCTCGGCCACTATACCGAAGACAACACCTTCGACCAGCGTCATATCGACAGCGTGCTCGCGCTTGAGCTCGTTGACCGCAAAGCCATTGCAGACGCACACTTCAAAGTGATCGTCGACTCGATCAACTCCGTCGGAGGTGTCATCCTGCCCAAGTTGCTCGACGCCCTCCATGTGGAATATACCTTCCTTAATGGAGAGCCGACCGGTGATTTTGCCCACAACCCCGAACCGTTGGAAAAGAATCTTAGCGGCATCATGGGCGAAGTGGCCAAGGGCGGCTACGACCTGGGAATCGTTGTCGACCCCGATGTCGACCGTCTCGCCTTCATTCAGGAGGACGGCAAGATGTATGGCGAGGAATATACGCTTGTCACCGTAGCCGATTATATCCTCGACCACGTGAAAGGCGCTACCGTGAGCAATCTGAGCTCCACACGTGCCCTGCGTGATGTGACCGAACGCCACGGATGCAAATATTACGCATCCGCAGTAGGAGAAGTGAACGTAACGACCAAGATGAAAGAAGTCGGAGCCGTCATCGGCGGTGAAGGCAATGGTGGAGTCATCTATCCAGAAAGCCATTACGGTCGCGACGCCCTCGTGGGCATCGCCCTCTTCCTCAGCTCTATGGCACAGAAGCATCTCAAAGCCTCACAGCTCCGAGCCACCTTCCCCAACTATTATATTGCCAAGAACCGTATCGACCTCACACCCTCTACCGATGTGGATGCCATCCTCGTCAAGGTAAAGGAAATGTACGGACAACAGGCCGATGTGCAGGTGACCGACATTGATGGTGTGAAGCTCGATTTCCCCAACTATTGGGTACATCTCCGCAAGAGCAACACAGAGCCTATTATCCGTGTCTACTCTGAAGCATCGACTATGGAACAGGCTGATGAGCTCGGCAAGAAGCTCATGCAGGTAGTCTACGATATGCAAGGATAATATATTTGTGAAAATGAATAGAGGATGGTAACTGGAAATGAGTGACCAAACGTCATAAACAGTTACATCATAAAGGGAATCCTTAAAAGTGGGAACCTGTGTAATACATCCCCCGGATCGTGACGCTGAACATAACAGCCATCCGATTCGGGGGATTTGTTTGGCCAAAAAGGCAATTCAAAGACAAAACAAATCAAACCTTAATTAATCTTACTTTATCAGAATTCAGGATTCTATCACGAAATAAATATTAAAAACCATAATTTTTGATAGAAAAGAGTTTCGATTAAACTAAAGTTTTTGTAAGTTTGCATTATTATCAACCTTATTACAGGTTGTGAAGATTCTGTATGAAAATAAAAAAGAAAAATATGAGAAGAAAAATAGTTTTACTTTTATCTATTCTCGCCTCACTCACTGTCTACGCGGACACCTACAACTCCATGTGGAAGAAGGTGAGTGAAGCACAAAGCAAAGACCTGCCGAAAACCCAACTAGAATGGCTCAACCGCATCGCCGAGAAAGCTGCCGCAGCCGGCGACTGGGGGCATCTGCTCCGTGCCACCCTGCAGCGGGCCTCAACACAGATAACGATCTCCCCCGACTCTGCCGATGTGGAGATTGCACGCATTGAACAGTTGGAAAATGCAGCCCGCCAGCCCGAACTTAAAGCCGTCTACCAGAACGTGCTGGGCAAAGTGTATGAGATACGCGCTAATGAAGATACTGCTCTCATCAATAAGAGCAGACGGTGGTTCGATAAGTCCCTGAGCAATCCCGACATGCTTGCCAAGGCAAAGGCCACAGACTTTGAACCGGCCTTCCTTGAAGGGCTGGACAGCCGTATCTTCTACGACGACCTTCTGCATGTGCTCGGAATGGAGGCCGGCGACTACAGGCTACTCAATAAGTACTATTCTGCCCACGACAACCGCCCTGCCGCCTGCATCACCGCTCTCCGGTCTCTCCAAAACAACGGGAAGAAAGACGTCTCCACTTTTAAAAAGTCGAAATACGTACAATCCCTCGACTCCCTCATCCGGCTCTATGGTGATCTCCGCGAATGTGGAGAAGTGGCCATTGAGCGGTACAACTGCATGAAGCAGGCCGATGACATCTCCGCTGAAGAGAAATACAACTACATCAACATTGCCCTCTCCCAGTGGGGTGAATGGCCCCGCATGAACTATCTGCGCAATGAGCAGAACGAGCTCACACGTCCCGAGTTCACCATCAATATCGGCGACAACATGGCTCTCCCTAATGAAGTGCGCCTGTTGCGCGTCAATACCATCCGCAATATCAATGAGCTTACCATCCATGTCTACCGTCTCAATGTCAATGGTGACCAGCAACTGAATCCCAATACCGCAACAGGCTATGCCGAGATACAGAAGCATATTGTTCCCGGTGAAATGCAAAGCGTCACCAAGCGCTACATCGGGCAACCCGTCTGGAAGGAGAACACTGATTCCATCTTCATAGAAGGTCTTCCTGTCGGTGTATATCTTGTCGAGGCTACCACGGGTAATCTAGATATCCAGCCTCAACGCGAAATACTCTATGTCAGTGACATCTACGTGATGAACGAATCACTGCCTGAAAAGAAAAAACTATTCGTCGTAGTCAACGCCACCACGGGAAAGCCCATCAGCGGTGCCCATCTGCGTGTCTATACCGCCAATAGGCCTTCGGATAGCAAAGACAGCAGATATCCCACAACCGTACTGACAACCGATAAGAATGGACAGGCAACCTACAACGGGAGCGAGAACGCTCCCCGGTGGGTGTATGCCTGGACCGATGATGACAAAGCAGCCACCATCTTCTCCGCTAATGGCAGCTACTATAGCATCGAGCAGAAGAAAACAACGAGAGAAATCAAAGTCATGACCGACCGGTCCCTCTACCGACCCGGCCAGACCACCCACGTGAAGGCTGTCGCCTATACGGTAGACCACCGGCATCTGACCGCCCAGCCCCTTGCCGGAGAGAAGGTGACGCTGACCCTCTACGACACTAACTATGAGAAAGTGGCCGAGCAGGAGGTCGCCACCGACGAATACGGCTCTGCCACCGCCGATTTCTCTCTTCCGCAGGACGGGCTCACAGGTAGCTACCGTATCAATGTCAAAGCCGACAATGCACAAAACGCCTATGCCTTCATCCGTGTCGAGGAATACAAGCGACCCACCTATCAGGTAAGTTTCAACGACTATAAGGAGGCCTATCAGGCCGGCGACACCATTGAACTGACCGGTACGGCCAAGACCTTCGCCGGTGTGCCGGTGCAGAACGCCCGTGTGAGCTATAAAGCCATCCGTAAGACCTCTTATTTCATAGCCTACTATGGTTTCATGGGACGAGGCTACACCTCGGAGAATGGCACACTTGCCGCCGACACAGTGCAGACCGACGACCAAGGCCTGTTTCACATTCGCGTGCCGATGCTCTTCCCACAGGATGCCGACCCCAGCTATCCGCTCTACTATCGTGTAGAGGTGAACGCACAAGTGACCGACCAGGCCGGAGAAAGTCACGAGGCTACCACCTCCATGCCGTTGAGCAACCGTAAGTCAATACTGCTTTGCGACCTGCCCGCAAAAATTGAGCGAGACTCCCTTAAGCAATTCACTATTACACGACAGAACCTCACCGGCACAAAGATTGACGGTACGGTACGCTATCACATCGACGGCGGTGAGTGGCTCACCGCCCAGTCAGGCACACCGGTCGTCATCAGCAAGAAATGGACATCAGGCACCCACACCCTCGAAGCCGTATGTGAGGGCGACACCCTCAAGCAGGAGATCATCATCTTCTCCATGGGCGACAAGCATCCCGCCACGACGACGCACGACTGGTATTACCTCTCTGACACCTGCTTCCCCAACGATGGCTCACCCGTCTATCTGCAGGTGGGAACCAGTGACAAGGATGTTACCGTCTACTACACGGTATTCTCCAGTGACAAAATCCTGGAGCATGGACACCATACCTTATCCAACGAGGTCCACACACAGAAATTCAGCTATAAGCCCCAATATGGTGACGGTCTGACCATCACCTGCGCATGGGTGCTCCGCGGACATCTCTACAAGCACACCGCACAGATCACCCGTCCTATCCCTGACACACACCTCCAACTCACATGGAAAACTTTCCGCGACCGGCTGACACCCGGTACCACGGAAGACTGGACCTTGCAGATCAGACAGCCCGACGGTAAGCCGGCCAAGACACAGTTGCTCGCCGCCATGTACGACAAGAGTCTGGACCAGATCGCCCGTCACAACTGGAACTTCGGCTACAGCTTTGTCAACAGTCTTCCTTACACACAATGGTATGGCGGCACCAATGCCACCATCGGTCTCTATGGTTTCCAGGCATTTAAGAGCCTGAGCGTAGCCACACTCAAGTTCTCTCATATAGACGAGAGTATCCTGGATGGCTTCGCATACGACAACCGTTTCCTCTATCAGACCACCGGAGGCTTGCGCAAGCCTACCATCGTCTACTCCCGCAGCGCCGCCAACGCCATTACCAACCAGAAACAAGTTGCCTTTATAACCGGAACTGCCACAGACAGTAATATCGCTCCGGAGAGCAGCGAACTGAAAGAGAAATCAACAGAGACTGTAGAGGAAGCCACCACTCTCCCTGCCAACCAGGCCGTCACCGCCATCCGTGACAATCTCAACGAGACCGCCTTCTGGATGCCCTCACTGACCAGCGATAAGACAGGACAGGTGAGCCTGCATTTCACACTGCCCGAAAGCATCACCACCTGGCATTTCATGGCACTGGCTCACGACAAGGAGATGCACTACGGAACGATCTCGGCCGACGCCATTGCCTCTAAGACCGTCATGGTGCAACCCAACATGCCGCGTTTCCTCCGTCAGAACGATAAGGCCACAGTCAGCACCCGCATCTTCAACACATCGGAGAAGCAGGTATCGGGAACAGCCCGCCTCGAGATCATCGATCCCGAGACCGAGAAGGTAGCGCTCTCGCTCTCGCGTCCGTTCACCGTCAAGGCCCAGCAGACCGAGACCGTCACCTTCCCCATCGATGCCAAGGCATTACAGGGTTACAGCAACGACACCTACCTTTACATCGCACGCGTGACAGCCGAAGGCAGAGGATACAGCGATGGTGAGCAGCACTGGCTGCCACTGCTTCCCGATCAGGAGCCCGTCATCAGCACCGTTCCCATCACCCAGCATAATGCCGGCACGACCACTGTCGACCTGGCCGGCCTCTTCCCCGAAGGGTCCTCACAACGCCGGCTCACCCTCGAATACACCAACCATCCCGCATGGCTGATGATCCAGGCACTGCCGTCTGTAGCTTCTCCTTCTGAAAAGAATTCCATCTCGCTCGCCACGGCCATCTACGCCAACACGATCGGCCAGCAACTGCTCACCTCGTCACCCCGCATTGCGCAGACGATCCAGCAGTGGCAAATGGAGAAAGGAGCAGAGACCTCCCTCGCGTCCCAACTCTCCAAGAACAACGAGCTGAAGACCATGGTCCTCAACGAGACACCATGGGTGGCCGACGCGACACGCGAGACACAACAGCGCCAACAGATTGCCACCTTCCTCAACAGCTCCACCCTTGCAGCCCGTCTGAATACGCAGATCAGCGATCTTCAGAAGCTGCAGCTCTCCGATGGCTCCTTCCCCTGGTGGCCGGGCATGTCAGGAAGCGTCTATATGACGGCGACCGTCGCTGAGACCCTCGCCCGCCTCAACAAGATGACCGGAGCACTGCCCACCCTCCTGCAATCGGTACAAAACCGTGCCGTCAGCTATCTCGACAAAGAGATTGCCGATGAGGTCACCCGACTGAAGAAGGCAGAGAAAGAGGGCGCGAAGAACCTGCAGCCCAGCGAGACGGCATGTCATATCCTTTACACTTTTACCCTGTCCGGTCATAAGCCGAACAATGACATCAACTACCTCGTAAGTCTTTTGGAAAAGATGCCGGCAGGCCTCACGATCTACGGCAAGGCCAATGCGGCAATCATCCTCAACCATTATGGCAAGACACAGCGTGCCAAGGAGTTTGTCGAGAGCATCCGCCAGTATTCTGTCTATCGCGAGGATCTTGGCCGCTACTTCGACACGAAGAAGGCGCTGTACTCATGGCGTGACTACCGCATCCCCACAGAAGTCGCTGCCATCGAGGCACTCCAGCAACTGACACCCTCCGACACGACAACGGTCGACGAAATGCGCCGCTGGCTCCTTCAGGAAAAACGTACACAAGCCTGGGACACCCCTATCAACACGGTCAATGCCGTCTACGCCTTCCTCGTAGACGACACGCACGCATCCGATAAGGGCAGCATCGACATGAGTCGCCTCGGATCGGGAGACAACAGCACGATCGCCGTCGACGGCCAGACCGTCAAGCTCCCTGCCGGCACAGCGGGGCTCGGCTATGTGAAGACACAGATCAGCAACACCTCCGCCAAGGAGCTCACCATCAAGAAGACCTCTGACGGCACCTCCTGGGGCGCTGTCTATGCACAGTTCTTCCAGCCCTCATCAGCGATCACCTCTACCGCTGCCGGCATCAGCGTGAAACGGGAGGTGCTCAATCCGCGCACTGGCGAAGTGATCACCGGCAAGCAGGCCGCCCTCAAGGTAGGAGACAAGATCCGCATCCGGATTACCCTCACGGCCGACCGTGACTACGACTTCGTGCAGGTGGAAGACAAACGTGCGGCCTGCCTCGAGCCCGTCGGTCAGCTCAGCGGCTATCGTTGGGGCTACTATTGCGCTCCTAATGACAATGCCACCAGCTATTACTTCGACCGCATGGCCAAAGGAACACACGTTGTCGAGACCGACTACTACATCGACCGCGACGGTCAGTACGAGAGTGGAAGCTGTACAGCTCAATGCGCCTACAGCCCGGAATTCTCCGGCAGGGAAGGTGCCCACAGTTATAACGTAACAAAATAAAGAATTATGAATACACGACATATCCTTGCCGCAGCCATGCTCCTTTTCTCTTTGGGAGCATCGGCTCAGCGTCTCACCCTCAATCAAGATTTGGTCGATCTCGGCCAGGTACTTTTCCGCCGTCCTGTCACGGCACAGTTTACACTTAGCAACACCGGCCGCAAGCCTCTGAAGATCACTCAGGTCAGAAGCTCATGCGGATGTACCGACGTGAACTATCCACAAGGGGAAATTCCCGCTGGTCAATCGTTTCAGGTCAGCATCACCTATGACGCTGCCACAATGGGACACTTTGAAAAACGAGTAGGCATCTACAGCAACGGATCGGAAACACCCGTTGTTCTTGCCCTTCGTGGTGTCGTGGTAGAAGAGGTCATCGACTTCAAAGGACAATATCCTTTCGTTCTTGGCGATGTCCAGGCGGAAGCCAACGATATTGAGTTTGATAATGTCAACCGTTCCGACAGACCTTATCAGCGTATCCACATCTACAACAACTCCACCAATACCGTCGAACCCGTCGTGATGCACCTGCCTCCTTATCTGAAGGCTGAGGTATCGCCATCCAAAATCAAGCCGCATCGTGGCGGCACTGTTACCATCATCCTCGATCCGCGCTCCCTGCGCGACTTCGGACTGACACAAACTTCCGTGTATCTCGGTATGTATCCTGGCGACAAGGTGTCCGCCGACAAAGAGATCAGTGTATCTGCCGTTCTCTTACCCAACTTCGAGAACATGACGGCCGAGCAGCTGGCTGCAGCGCCATCGCTCTCCCTGTCCACCGACTCCCTGAAACTCGGCAGCTTCAATGGAAAGAAGAAATTAAAAGGTGAGATCATCCTCACCAATAATGGCCGGTCTACCCTTGACATCCGTTCTCTGCAGATGTTCACAGCCGGAATACAAGTATCATTAAGTGACACCAAGATCCAGCCCGGACAGTCGGCAAAGATGAAGATCACGGCCATTGAGCGTATTCTCCGTTCTGCCCGTTCCAAGCCCCGTATCCTCATGATCACGAACGATCCCAACCATACGAAGGTGATCATCAATATTCTTGTAAACAAAGACTGACAAAACAAGGACAAGCCAAGGAAAGCATGATCCTGCCCGCCTAAGATGGATCTGGGTAATGCCCGTCAACAAAGACGGTTCACAGAAAAGACGTGCTTCCTTTGGAGTATGCCCTCAAAGACAGACAAGACACTATGACTATAGAAATCGATAGCAACAGTGGTTTCTGCTTTGGCGTCACCACTGCCATCAAAAAAGCCGAAGAGGAGCTGGCCACCAACGACCGGCTCTACTGTCTCGGCGACATTGTTCACAATGGCATGGAAGTGGAACGGCTCTCCCGTCAAGGACTGGTGACCATCGACCACGAGCAGATGAGCCGCCTGCACGACTGTAAGGTGCTTCTCCGTGCCCACGGTGAGCCACCTGCCACTTACACTGTCGCGCAACAAAACAATATCGAGATCATCGATGCCACGTGTCCGGTGGTACTTGCCCTGCAGCGTAGAATCAAACATCAGTCGGACGCCAACCCCGAGGCACAGATCGTGATCTTCGGAAAGAGCGGACACGCCGAGGTGCTCGGACTCGTAGGACAGACCCGTCAGAGAGCCATCGTCGTTGAAAACCTCGAGGATGTCGGACGGCTCGATTTCACCCGCGACATCTACCTCTACTCACAGACAACGAAAAGTCTCGACGGCTTTCATCAGATCATCGACTATATCCAGTCGCACATCTCTCCCGACGCCACTTTCAAGAGCTTCGACACCATCTGCCGGCAGGTAGCCAACCGGCTGCCCCACATCGCCGAGTTCGCCTCCCGCCATGATCTTGTCCTCTTCGTCTGCGGACGTAAGAGCAGCAACGGCAAGGTGCTCTTCCGGCGCTGCCACGATGTCAATCCCAACAGTTTCATGATCGAATCGGCCTCCGAGATCCTACCGGAATGGCTCCACGGCATCGAAACAGTGGGCATCTGCGGAGCCACCTCTACTCCCAAATGGCTCATGGAAGAATGTCGTGATGCCCTACTGAAAATGGAAGATAAATAAGACGATCTGATAATGCCACGACTATTATGCGACACATAAGACCGCAGAAAAAGTAGTATGCTTTCTACCTTGAATTATATAATGTATATCGTGGCAGGAATGGTCATCGCATCGTACACACAATCTGATGGAGGGAGGGACACACCCGTGCGTCCGCAAATACGCCGGCAGACGATCCCATACCATCAACCCTTACGACATATAAAAAAGACACCGCCTTTGCCGGAGAGGCAAGGCGGTGTCCGTAAAGGAAATGAATGGGATAAGGAACAAGGCGGGTCGGCAGGGATCTGCCTCCCCGCTGTCTGCTACCCTGTTGTGCCAGCACACCATGCGCGGGCATGTGATGCCGCACTCCATGAAACCGTGCCGGCGGCAGCACTGCCGGCATTCAACTTTCCGGTCGCTGACAGAAGCCGACAAGCCGTTTTTTAAGGGACTGCAAGGCCGAGCTATCCCGGCCGCCCCTTGCTTACATTCTGCTCTTCTGAGCCTGGCCGGCTCCCGTGCCTTTATACTTGTTCTTCAAGGCATTGAACTTATATCTCACAGACAGCGTCACCGTGCTGGTGGAGAACTCATTATAGTAGGTCTCAAACATCGGGCCCGTGTGCAGTCTGCTGTAGCTGTCATTCGTCCCCAGAAGGTCATAGACGTCCAGCTGCAGTATCAGGCTTTTGTGAAGCAGCGCCTTGTAAAAGGACAGGTCAAGATCATGGGCAGCCCGTACGATCTGTACGTTTCCCATATTACCCTTCGACTGGAACGAATAGGTCACTGTCGCTGTCAGCCAGCTGAAGTCGAAGATATTTGCGATGCTGCATGACACCGAGGGCTTGTTGATGGATGAGGCCGGGGTGCCATAGCTCTCCACGGGATAGTCCCACTGCTTGTACAACATGCAACTGACGCGCGGATGCCATATTCCTATGGTGGGCGAAGCCGACAGCTGCAGTCTCATGTTGTTGTAGTCGCCCGCGTTCTCGTATATGGCCAGTACGGCATTAGGCTTATCCTTATACAGCTGGCGCATGCTGCAGATCTCATCCGTGACCCGTGAGAACATGCCGGAGAAGTACAGCCATTTCCAGCTTACCGACAGGCCCAGATTGCGGCTTATCGAAGGGTCAAGGAAGGGGTTGCCCGACTCATAGGTATATCTGTTATCATACACGACACCGTCGCGGAGCTGGTAATAAGAAGGACGGTAGATGTCTGAGGCGTAGGTCAACTGAAAGTTCACCTTGTGTATGGGCCAGGACAGGGAAGCCGACGGGAACCATTCGGAATAGTTCTTGCTTTGGGCCTTCTGCAACACGGAATGGTCATAGTACTTAAAATCAACGTTCTCATATCTCAGACCGGCCTGGAAGGACAGCTTGCCAAATTTTCTCGTATAGTCCAGGAACATGGAGCCCATGCCCTCCTTGATCAGGCTCTGCTCTCCGTCAACCACATCCTGTGGCACCACGGTATAGTCGCTGTTGCGTCTGACATACGAATATTCCAGTCCATACGACAGGCGGCCTTTCCACACGGGGGCGTCAAGGACGAGCTTTCCGGCCAGCATGCGCGACAGGTCCGTCCGCGAGGTATTTACGTTTTGCTTGTCAGTCTCTCCTGAGCTCAGGGTGGTCATGTCGTTCGTCGACATGTCCTCATTATTCTTGTTCCAAAGGAAGTCGCCGTTGAAGTCAACGCCGAACACTCCTATCTTGCCGAGATAGTAGACATTGCCCGACCATATTCCGGAATGGCCGCGAGAGGTATAGTCGCTTGTCAAGTTCTCTTCGGTAACGTCGTCCGTGAGCACCGATCCGTAGACGGTGCCATTTCCCTTGAGCCTGAGGGTCCCGTCATAACTTACAGAGGCTCCCAGGGACGACTCGTCGTCAAGCGCGTAGTCGACGGACAGCTTGCCATAGGGACGGGTCTTGGAGCGGCTCTGGACGCCATTGTTGCGAACCTCCATCTTGTTGTCCAGATGTGCGACCTCCGCAAGGTACTTGTCGTCCGGCCATTGGGTGTATGCACCATACAGCTGGCCGTTGAAGTCCCACTTGCCGGTGTGATAGCCGGCCAATATGTTTTGCATGAAGCTCGGACGTCCCTTCTCGTTCACCACGAACGTGGATTTGGAGTCCAGGGCAAAGCCCTCGCTGTTTTTCCTGGTCGTTATCTTGATGACGCTCGTCACGTTCGCATTGTATTTGGCGCCGGGATTGGTAATCACCTCTACTTTCTTGATGGCATCCGGCTGTAATGTCGCTATCTCATTTTCGTTGCGGACAAGCCGGCCGTTGATATAGACAATGGGCTTGCCCCTTCCAAGCACGTTCAGTGACTCGCCCTTCACCTCTATTCCGGGGACGAGGCTCAGCAGATGGTATGCGTCAGAGGACTTCTCAAGGATTGAGCCGGCCACGTTGGTGACCATTCCCTCCGAGGACAGCTCGTACTGGGGACGCTGCGCCTTGATGACGACCTCATTCAACAGGGTCACATCCTGGCTCAACGTTATCATATTGGTGGTATCGCTTGTGAGGGTGACTTCCTTGGAGACATATCCGACGGATGATATCCTCACGACCGGATTCTCCTTGTCCGACTGAAGCTTGAAATCGCCGTTGATGTCGCACACCGTACCGTGCACGCCGGAGGAATCGCCGGTCTCTGCATAGACGTTCGCAAATTCTACGGGCTCATTGTTGGCATTCGACACATGGCCTTTATACACATGCTGACCGTATGCCTCCATGCTCAAGAACACAATAAACAAAGTTATAAAAAAACTTTTCATATTCATAGAAATAATTTTTCTCACTTACAATTGCGGTATGCGGAACCAAGCCCCGTAATCAATACGAAATCTCGCAGTATAGCCGTGCCGGTTTCCGACTGATTTGATTCTGCTTGATGCGCTGATGGTTATCCTGATCCTTGATGTCTTTCGATCTGACAGTGTCGAGTAAGCGTAAGACAACTTCATAAAAAAGCCGGTAAGAATCGGTCGGATGACAGGACATACATCCACGATACAAATATCGTCTCCTGATGACTTTATCTTTTTGCCAAGACAAAAGTACAAAAAAAACATAAAAGTACAAAAAAACTATGAAAATATAACCAAAAATTTTACTTCACTTTACTTCACATATTTATTATATCCTGATTTCCAACATATTACACGCGCAATTCCAACATTAGTCAGAAGGCACACCCCGCCCGGACAATGGTGTGCCGAATGTAGAAATACCTCATAATGCGTCTGAAAATATCTCAGACGATGGTCCCCGACCATCAGCCCTTACGACATATAAAAGCACCCATCGCCTTGCCGGAGAGGCTAGCGGTGGGGTAAGATAATAGGTGGGATGGGCAATGAAGTGAACATAACCAACACAACTGGGCTCCAGACTGCACCAACGGGCGGACTTGCAGCCACCGGCATAGCACAGTCGGCTGTTCTCCTATTAACATACCGTTGAGGCATTCGTGTTCGCCGTTCGTCCGGCACATATTTACCAGATTCTATCACCCGGCAGTATCCGTACTCCGCATATTTTCCACACCTTTCACGTTTCTTCTTTCCGTCATCTCCACCACACAGAAAGAACCCTGAACACTAATGCAATGGCAGTATGAGTCAGGACAAGTTACACCTTCATTCCTCATCAGCACAACGGGCGGTGTACCGTTCCTTTTTCAAGAGACAGTACACAACCTGTATATTTCTAATTAAGATCTTATTCATATCCTTTTATAAAAGGAATAGGGTAAATGCTTATTAATAATAGCTAATAGTCCCCACCTTTTGGTGACATACGCCCTTGAACGCTTTTGCTTGATCGCATGTATTATTTGCTCTACTACCTTTTCTACAGGCATGACCCAAAATAGATTGTCACCCTTTGCCATTCTTGTATTGACAAGTCCAGGACGAATATCTGTAATATGAATGATATTTCCACCTTTATAAGCTTTCTTGCATAAAGCTTCCAAATAATTGATCTGATAGGCTTTTGAAGCGCTATATGCAGGCGCCTGTGGTTCTCCGCGCAATCCACCAATGGAAGAAATAGCCACAAGATGGCCAAAACCTTGCCGTAACAGAATATTATAAAAAGAATCCATCACATAAGTCCAACCTATAACATTAGTGTATAATGTAGGACTTTCAATAGCAAAATCTAAATTCGGATTAAGTTCGCCTACTCCAGAACACACAATTACTAGATCTATTACTGCCAGTTTTGACTGGAAATACTTGATTGCAGATGTTACTTCATCTAACTGCGTGATGTCGGCAGGAAATGCCATGACATTTGAATTATAGTGTTCCTCCAATTGCTTCAATAAACTCATTCTGCGGCCAATCACTCCGATTCTATTCCCGGGGGCTACATACTTTTTCAACAAACCTTTACCTATGCCTGATGTGGCTCCTACAATAATAATATTCATACTTTTTTTACGCAAAGATATGAAAATACTATCTATATTTCCTACAATATCAACTGCCACATCATTCTATAATATCATCTCTCAACTTAGATTGAGAAATTTCCTATCTATTGCTCGGAAAATGTGATGTCATGACGAATCTTACTGATCGTATTAGGATGTAGTTTCAAATATGAGGAAATATCTTTTAAGGATAATTGCTGAACTACCTGCGGGCAACGATTTAACAGATGCTCGTAACGTCCACGTGCATCAAGTCTATAAAAATTAAGATGATTAGAATATATCTGTCTGAAAAGGCCCTCCATTATTTTCATTCCATATTGAAGTGACTTTATATTTTCATTAAACATGCGATATATCTCTGCACCTTCTACAATATAGACTTTA
>ULMR01023468.1_pt1 | contig 17164 bp, 7 predicted proteins | sample 1951711 | NCBI WGS metagenome assembly ULMR01 (sample SAMEA4835556, study PRJEB28245) | human gut metagenome | biome: gut microbiome; material: fecal sample | place: Denmark | collected 2008 | reverse complement strand
CAGTACGCTCTTCCACCATCTGATGCAACAAATCCTGCTGATGTTTCATCGCTTTATAACGCCATAACAGCAAACGGTATCCTCCAAACAGCAAAAGGAACAATACGGAAACCAAAAACCAGGGAGTTTTATAAAAATACGGACGGACTACTATAGACAACTCTTCCGTCTGTTCCAGCCAATGTTTTCCATCAGGCGCATAACGAAGCTGAAAGGTATATTCTCCCGGATAAAGATTGGTATAAGTCGCGCTGTTCCGGTTTGCTGGTACCGTTACCCATTCCTCATCGAAACCCTTTAACCGATAGGAATACTGCGCTTGTGACCCCAAGGCATAATCCAACGCAGAAAATTCAATGGAGAGCGATTTATCTCGCTCATGCATGATAATTTTTCCTTCTTGCGGAAATACTTCCTGTCCAAACACTTTACAATGGGTAAACGCCAGAGGGAAAGTATGTACATGCCCCGCCTCGAGCACCGGATGTATCTCTGTCAATCCTTTCTGACTGCCAAAGAACAAGTGTTCCTTATCAAACGACAACGCATCGGCATTCCAATAAAACAAATCTGAAACCAAACCGTCAATCTGACTATAATTGCGAAAAGATTCTTCTTTTACATTGAAACACGACAAACCGTTGTCGGTAGATACCCAGATATTACCATACCAGTCTTCCAAAATACCTCGTACACTGTTGCTCACCAAACCGTCATTCTTTGTAAAGGCTATGAATTGATAATCTGTCCCTTTTTTCAATGCCTTATAAAAACCGTTTCCATTGCTACCCAGCCAGATTGTTCCATCCTTCGACTGGAAAATAGAAGTGATACGTTCTTTCTTCCCCGATGTAGGCTCATCCAGTTTACATATATATTTTTTATATTTCAATTGTCCCTTTCCATAGGCAACAAGGTCTATGCGTAACAAACCGAAAGGAGATGATGCCCACAGTTCTTTCTCCCGGGTGATGCACATGCCCAGTGCGTTTTGATTGACAACTTCTTTTTTCTCGTTTAAAAAAGGTTCCACGATACTGCCGTCGGCCGGATTATATACATACAGATTTCCCATCGTACCAATCCACACCAACCGGTTGATGGAATCAAATGCCAGACTCGATATAAAAGCATCCTTTAATGGCAGAGGAACATAACGTTTTGGAGTTGAAGGCCGACGGTCTATCCACCCCAATCCTCCTCCCCAAGTACCGATATACAAACGGTCTTTGTCATCCAACGCCAATACACTTACCGTATTGTGGCCCAGGTAGGCAGGAGCATCGGTGGTATAATGCAAAAAGCGGTCACTTCCTTTCAGGCGACAATTCAAGCCTCCTTCCACCGTACCCACCCATAATGTATGGTATTCATCTTCCACAATTGCATTGACCGGATTCTGAGAAAGAGTCCCCGGCTTGTTTGGCTCATAATAATAATTGACAACAGACAAACGAGAAGGAAACATCTTGTCCAACCCTCCAATTTCTGTACCAATCCACACAATATCATTCTCCTCATCCGTATACAAAGAGTTGATGAAATTACAAGAAAGGCCATGCATACCCATCACCTCAGTGGCGTGAATACGAGTAAAATCAGAGGTTGACGCATTGAAAATATTCAAGCCCATTAAAGTACCGATAATAACCTGATTATCGCGCGTGGAAGTGATTGCCGTCACATAATTTTGTGACAAAGACTTGGGATTTTGTGGATTATACAAGTAATGGGAGCTAGTGTCTGTTGTCAGGTCATAACAAAATAAGCCATTGCTCGTGCCAATCCAAACCTTATTCTGACAATGGTAAATACAAAACAATGCATCACGCGGTGAGATTTTCAAGGAGACAGAAACTGGCTGCGGCTCTTGTACTCCTTCCATCCCTTCATTTACCCGACAAAGCTTCCCTTTATGAAAAAACCATATATATCCATCTACTTCAGCCAGCACACAACCACGCTCATTCAAGGAGGTTTCTGAAACAAGAATGACCTTCTTAACAGTACCTGTAGAATTAAATATCACCTTGTATATCTGTCCGCGGCTACAAATCCACAAGTTTCCGGCTTTGCTGGTTAACAAGAAATTGGCAGGCTGCTTCATCAATTCCGTCATCTGCTGCGACTGTAAAGACTCTGCCGACAACAGTTGCAGATTTTCCGTAGAAAGCAATTCGATACCGGCTTCTCCCGCCATCCAGATACGATGAAAAGAATCTTCCGCCAATTTTTCTACAAAGTTACTTTTCAAGACTCTTTTTTTATCGGTTACATTCGTCTGAAAAGTCACAAATTCATGTCCATCATAACGTGCCACTCCTCCTCCGTATGTAGTCACCCACAAATAACCATCACTTGATTTGATGATATCGTCCACAAAATTATACGGTAAACCTTCGTTCATCGTAATAGAAGCAAACGAAAAACGGCTCGAGGTTTGAACAGCACAAAGCCATACTGCAGGATAACACAGACAGAATATCAGCCACAGGCAAAGTAGTACACTTCTTTTTCTCATGAGATTTTTTTCACTTTTCAGACAAAGGTAAACCGTTTTTTATAGTCTTTTTCTGAAAAAAGCGATAAAAATCTGCCCAAAACACAAATATCCACCTAATTGAAAGAATCGTCCACCCCTCGAAAAGCAATTGAGCCTAATTTTATATCTAAAAAACAAACAGACAGATATTTTGCTGTTTTTCTATAAAAGATTCTCAGTTTTTATGTAAGTTTGTATCACATTAATTTAACTATAAAACCATGAACAAACACTTAGCCTTTATCTCTGCGCTCGCACTCAGCGCAGGCCTCAGCCTGCAAGCGCAAAACACCAATCAAATGGTGATTCAAGCCAACAAAATTGGGGCAGAAATACAACCGACCATGTACGGACATTTCTTCGAAGACATCAACTACGGAGCAGACGGCGGTCTGTATGCAGAACTGATTAAAAACCGTTCGTTTGAGTTCCCACAACACCTGATGGGATGGGATGTTTTCGGTAACGTCACCCTTCAAGACGACGGACCGTTTGAAAAGAACCCACATTATGTACGTCTCGGAGCTCCCAGCCATCCGCACAAACGGACCGGTATTGAAAATGAAGGCTTCTTCGGTATCGGCATCAAGGCTAATGAAAAATATCGCTTTACCGTATGGGCCAGAGGAGAAAACCAGAAAATACAGGTGGAACTGATTGACAATGCGTCCATGGGAGAATCACAGGTCATCACTTCACAAGACGTCAACATCAACTCCAAAGACTGGAAAAAATATGAAGTCATCCTGACTCCTACCCAGACACAAGCCAAGGCTCATCTGAGAATCTTCCTGGCTTCTCCGGGTACAGTCGACCTGGAACATGTATCTCTGTTCCCGGTAGATACGTGGAAAGGACGTGAAAACGGACTGCGGAAAGACCTTGTACAGGCATTGGCCGATACCAAACCGGGCATCTTCCGTTTCCCGGGAGGATGTATTGTAGAAGGAACTGAAATCACCGACCGCTACAACTGGAAAAACTCTGTAGGACCGGTAGAAAACCGTCCGCTCAACAGCAACCGCTGGGAGTATACCTTCCCCTACCGTTTCTTCCCGGACTACTTCCAGAGCTACGGCATGGGATTCTATGAACTATTCCTGCTGGCTGAAGACATGGGGGCCGAACCGCTTCCGGTGCTGAACTGCGGATTGGCTTGCCAGTACCAGAACGATGACCCGAAAGCACACGTTCCCGTAGACCAACTGGACAGCTACATCCAGGATGCGCTCGACTTGGTTGAATTCGCCAACGGCGACACCAATACCAAATGGGGAAAACTTCGCGCCGATATGGGCCATCCGGCTCCGTTCAACCTGAAATTCATGGCCATTGGAAACGAACAGTGGGGACCGGAATATCCGGAACGACTGAAACACTTTGTAGAAGCTCTGCGCAAAGCTCATCCAGAAATCAAGATTATCGGTTCATCTGGTCCGCAGTCTGAAGGAAAGGATTTCGACTACTTGTGGCCGGAAATGAAGAAACTGAAAGTGGACTTGGTAGACGAACACTTCTACCGTCCGGAAGACTGGTTCCTGAAATCAGGTAACCGTTACGACAACTACGACCGGAAAGGCCCGAAAGTATTTGCCGGAGAATATGCCTGCCACGGAAAAGGCAAGAAATGGAATCACTTCCACGCTTCTCTGCTCGAAGCTGCGTTCCTGACAGGAGTAGAAAGAAATGCCGATGTAGTACACATGGCAACCTATGCTCCGCTGTTGGCTCATGTAGAAGGATGGCAATGGCGTCCGGACTTAATCTGGTTCGACAACCTGCGCTCCGTACGCACTTGCAGCTGGTATGTACAATCACTCTACGGTCACAATAAGGGTACCAACGTAGTGCCTCTGACGATGGACAAGAAACCGGTCAGCGGACAAGAAGGTCAGAATGGATTGTTTGCCAGCGCTGTTTGGGATGAACCCACTCAGACCTATATCGTAAAAGTGGCCAACACCTCCGACAAGGCACAGCCTCTCACACTGGAATTCAAGGGATTGAAGAAATCCGTTACTTTGGGCGACGGAAAATGTATTACCCTGCATACAGAAAATCCGGATGCAGAAAATACACTCGACAATCCGAACCTGATTACCCCTCAGGAAAGTGCCGTAGCTATCGAAGGAAATACGCTCAATACCGAAATAGGTGCCATGACATTTGCCGTCTACAAATTCAAGAAAGAAAGCAAATAAGTCATCGGTTTATTGCTAAAAAGGTGCGTCTGGATTGCCCGGACGCACTTTTTTTTCGCTTTAATAATACATACACAACCTATATCCTAAATAAAATAAACAAGTACATGCCACCAGTACCATGGTCAGTGTCACCTTCAGGGCTTTCTGACGCTCCTTTAAACTTAGTTCCATACCAAAGTCCTCCATTTATTCTGTAACAAATATCGTGAAAATATATTACAAAATCATGTAAACAAAGTGACTTTTGTGTGAAAATGTTTTCCAGATTCCATTACACCTAAATTCCTTAATAATTCTTTCAAACAAGTTGGAAGAATAAAATTATGTTATAAAGCATATCATTAATGGATATTCCTTTGCAAGTTTCCAGAAAGTCCTTACCTTTGCAACGTGTTTTTCATAGTATTAGATTTAAGGTTAACAAAGGTTGGAGTTCAGCGGAACTCCTTTTTTTATGCCCATATGTAAGCACAAAAAAAATTCCGAGCCTGAGCATCCGTTTTGCTCAAGCCCGGAATTTCTATTTTCCGCCAAAGGCCATTTTTACATCGGGACGATGGTGAATCCCCAACGGTATTCCTTATTGGCCGGAATCAGGTACTGTGGATCTGGGATAGAACCCCAGCTATCAAAACCACCTACTCCCATCTGACGCATATCCAGGCAGACTTCCACAAAATCACGCGGAGTAATGTCATTGATATGAGTCTGACGCGGCTTGATATCCTTGGCCGTACTGATATCGTGCTTCAGCTCTTCCGCATCCCGGTTGTTCCACTGGTAATCGCGGTTCGTAGCTTCTTCACCGTCAAAATCCTCTACAGAATTACGGAGAGAATTAAATTCCAGCGTACTGTCGGCATATACTGTCAATCCCTTGCCGTTTTTCTGCTTCAAGGTCAGCCAGCGGGTATCGGTGTGATGTCCATTTTCCTGCGGACGGATATACGGGTAATACATCTGTTCAGCCGTGCTCCGGTATTCACCTACCAGCGTACCGTTGTTGCGGTCACAGTAGTTCTCTTCTGGTCCACGTCCGAAATAGGTCACCTGCTCCATGTCGGCCGGCAAACGGAAACGTACTCCGATGCGCGGCACTACCAGCTTGGAACTTTCCTTGCGGCGTGCTTCATTACCCGGTGTAAAGGTAGCCGTCAGAGTAGCTTCCGAAGCTTCGGTCTGAGCGGCCTGCATTTCGGTAGAAGTAAAGGTGTAATCAGCCTTCACCACTCCCGACGGATGGATGCGGTAGGTAGCAATATAGAGATTACCTGCCGCCAGCAGATAGCTCACCTTCAGCACAGCATCTTTTCCGTCCAAAGCGAGTGAGGCATCCACTACATTGAAGTTCTTGCTCGACTGCTTCCAGATTTGCAGACGTTTCGGCATCTGGCTTCCATAATCGTTGTCATTCGGTCCGCGCCAGAAGTTAGGCTGCAAGCCGAATCCATCGTGGAAATATTCGGTTCCTTTTACTTTATACGAAGTCACCAGCCCCGTTGATTTGTCGAACACAAACGAAACACGTGACGACTGTACCGTCAACAGGTTGCCGTTTTCACTGCATTGCAAAGCCGGACCTTGTACGGCGAACGAACGGTCGAGTGCCTCTACCGGCAGACGGAACTGTTCATGCGCAATTTCGTAACCGGCCGGAATCAGCGGTTCCGGTTCCAAAGTAGTCACCGAGAAGTTCACGAAATATTCTGTACCGGCCTTGGCTTTCAATCCGCCGACGTTTACCGTCAGTTCTTTCTTGGCCTGAGGTGCTACGTCCAGCGATACTTTGCCACGGCGTACTACCTTGTTGTTTTCTTTCACCTCATATGCAATCTGATATTTCTTCAGGTTGGTGAAATAGAAACGGTTGAGTACATTGAATTTGCCGTTTGCCAGGTCTGTAGCCTCAAAGGCCACATTCTGGTGCGCATATTTCACTTCACTCATAGCCGGATGAGGGTTACGGTCCGGATTTACGATACCGTTGCAGCAGAAGTTACCGTCGCTCGGCATGTTGGTACCGAAGTCACCTCCATAAGCCCAATAGTCTCTTCCATTCTCATCCTTTACCAAGATACCCTGGTCTACCCAGTCCCAGATATAACCACCCTGCAGGTTCGGATAGCTGTAAATCGCTTTCCACTGGTCCCACAAGCCTCCGGTAGAGTTACCCATGGCATGCGCATATTCCGACGGCACCACCGGACGGTCACTACCCTGACGGCCGATACTTTCCAGCCAAGATGCACTTGGATATTGAGGTACATACATATCTGAGTTCCATTCCCACTGTGCACGCTCGTAGTTCACCGGACGGTCCATCAGTCCCTTGTCGGCCTGTTTCACCCACAAGTACGCCTCATAGAAGTTATATCCGTTACCGGCCTCGTTACCCAATGACCAGAAAGTCACAGAAGGATAGTTCTTGTTACGTTCAAACATGTTTTCCACGCGATACAAATGCGGTTTCAGCCATTCCGGGTTGTTTCCCAGCGTACCCCCCTTGCTCAGGCTGTAATACATACCGTGGCTCTCGATGTTGGCCTCATCGTAAATGTACAGACCGTATTCATCACACAGCTCATAGAAACGGCGGTCTTGCGGATAATGGCACAGACGTACCGTGTTGATATTGTTGCGCTTCATCAGCTCCAAGTCCTTGCGCATCAGTTCTTCGCTCACGTAATGACCTGTCAGCGGGTTGTGTTCGTGCATGTTCACTCCTTTCAGTTTCAACGGCTGCCCGTTGATGAACAACACATGATAATTCTTGCCGTTGGCCCCCTTCTGGTCTATTTCCTTGATTTCGATACGGCGGAAACCTACGTGATACGGAATGACTTCGGTCACCTTACCATTTTCCTTTACCGTCATCAACAGCTTATACAGATTCGGTGCTTCCGAGGTCCAAGTCTGTACCTCCGGCAGGTTCTGACTGAAAGTGACGTTCCCTTCTTTTCCCGGCAACACTTGTGCTGCTTGTTCTCCGTTGGCTACCACCTTGCCTTTGCTGTCCAGCAATTCATAGCTCACGCTCAGTCCCGCTGTTTGTGTACGATGGTTTTTCAACTCCATATCCAAGCGGAAGATACCGTTGGTATAAGAATCATCCAAAGTGGAAGTAATACGGAAATCCTGTACCGAAGCCTTCGGCTGTGAATAAAGGAACACATCGCGTTCAATACCGCTGATACGCCAGAAGTCCTGACATTCCAGATACGAACCTGTGCTCCAGCGGAAAATCTTCAAGGTCAGCACATTATTGCCATCCTTCAGATAATCGTTGATTAAATATTCTGCCGGATTCTTGGAATCCTCGTTGTAGCCCACTTCTTTTCCGTTCAGGTATACATAACAGCCCGATTTAGCACCGGCAATGTGCAGATAGATGTCACGTCCTTTCCAATCTGAAGGCACCGTAATGTCGCGACGGTACACACCCACCGGGTTCTTCTCCGGCAACAACGGAGGCTGCGGATTACGCGGCTGAAACTCGTAACCGTGATTGGTATAAATGGCTGTACCGAAGCCCTGTACTTCCCAGTTGCCCGGCACCTTGATGTCATGCCATCCCGTAGTACTTGTTTCCGGTGAAGTGATGTCAGCCGGAAGATCCAAGTAGGAATCCGTGTAATAAAATTTCCAGGTTCCGTTCAACAGTTCATAATAGGGACTGTTTTCATACTTTCCGGTCAAGGCCTGCGTCTTGTCCGCATACGTCATAAAAGCCGATCTGGGCGCTTCTCGGTTGACCGACACGGTCTGAATGTCTTTCCAATAAGGTAAAGAGGCATTTTCTGCATACAACTGCTGAGGAGTACCGCTGATAGTCAGCACACCCGTCAATGTACAGCAAAAAGTTTTGATTGCGAGGGTAAGATTTCTGTCCATCTGTCCTTTTTAAGGTTAATAATTTTCTGGCCGCAAGTTAAGAAGAATATTCTATATTCATCTTAAATTTCTTCATAAATTTTAATTTATTATTGGGTAATTAAAAAATATCCGCCACTGAAACTCGTTCAGCGGCGGATATACTATCTATGCTTCGTTTTACTCAGAATCTTAATACCATACCGTCTGCTTATCGCCCATCAGGAAGGTCAACTCGCCCCCTTTCATGATATCCGCATAATCTATCCAAGCTTTTTTATATTCCTTTCCGTTCAGAAGCACACCCTGTATGTAGTCGTTCTTCTGTCCCTTATCTTCCCGTTTGATAACAAACTTGCCTGCCGGTACCGTGATTTCAACTTTCTCAAAGTTCGGATAACCAAACACAAACTTACCTCCCGCAGGTTCCACCTGATAGAAACCGAAAGAAGAAAGCACATACCATGCCGACATCTGGCCTACGTCTTCATTACCCGACAATCCGTCCGGCTGGTCGGTGTACATGGTATGCAAAATTTCTTTTACCCGTTCAGCGGTCTTCCACGGCTGTCCTACCATTGTATATAAATAAGTGATGTGGTGACTCGGTTCGTTGCCATGCGCATACTGGCCAATCAGGCCGCTGATATCCGGAGAAGAGGCTTCTCCTAATTCACCCTCAGCCAGGAACAAAGAATCCAGTTTTTGCACAAACGCCTCCTTGCTGCCGAAGCATTCCACCAGTCCCTCTACATCCTGCGGCACCAGCCAAGTGTACTGCCAGGCATTTCCTTCACAATAATCATCGTCTCTGTGTGCCGACGCATACGGACTGAAAGGCGTGCGCCAAGAACCATCGGTCATCTTGCCCCTCATAAAGCCAGTAGAAGCGTCAAAATAGTTCTTATACGACTTACTACGCTCCAGGAAATAAGTATAATCTTCCTGCTTACCCAAACGACGGGCAGCCTGTGCCACTGCCCAGTCGGCAATGGCATATTCCATATCATAAGCGATGGCTTCCGTCATCTTATCGGCAGGGATGAATCCATATTTAATTCGATACTCCATTCCACGTTCCGGCAACATGGACGATTCTTTCAACGCCTTGAACGCCAGTTCTGAATTGAACCCCTTGATATCCTTCAGAATAGCATCTGCCACTACCGGTACACCTGGATTGCCCACCATACAGTTGGTCTCACAACCCATCAGGTGCCATACCGGAAGCTTGCCCTGCTGTTCATAAATATGCAGCATCGTATTGATGATGTCACTCATTCGTTCCGGCTGGAGAATCGTCATCAACGGCTGTGCAGCCCGATAAATATCCCAAAGTGAGAAAGTGGTGTAGTTCTTGAACCCTTTTTCATGGTGCACTTTCTTGTCGGCTCCGTAATAATCACCGTTCACGTCACAAAATTCCGAGGGAGCGAACAACGTATGATAAAGGCTGGTATAGAAAATCTTCTTGGACACTGCATCCTGTGTAGAGACCTTGACTTTGTTCAGTTCCTTGTTCCAGGCTGCTTTCGCATCGGCCACGGTCTGGTCGAAATTCCAGCCCTTGAGTTCTGCCTCCATGTTCAGCTGGGCTCCTTCTTCCGAAGTTGGTGAAAGTGCCACTTTCAAATAGAGAGGTGCCGGATTTCCTGCCGGGAAATTTACTCGGGCAAACAACTGGGCTCCTTGAGCCATATTGCCTTCCTTGACTGAATCATTGACAATGAAAGCTACACTGTCGAACTTCCGCGAAAACTCGGCGCGGAAGAAAATACGCTGGTCATCGGCCCATCCCTTCGAATAGCGGTAACCGCTCAGTGTGCTGTCGTTGACTACCCGGATCACCGCATCCGTAGTCTTGTCCCAGCAGCCTCCGTTCACCATATCGAACACAACAGCTGGACTTTCCTTTTCAGGAAAAGTATATTTATGGAAACCGACCCGTTTGGTGGCGGTCAGTTCCACATCCACATTGTATCTTGACAGATGCGTGCGATAGTAACCCGGGGTGACCACTTCTTTCGAACGGTCGGAATAGGACCAGAGACCGGTTTCATACGACGTGGTATCACCACGCGCATAGGTCACCTCGCCCACCACCGGCATCACGTTGATATCGTGCAAATCGCCAATACCCGTACCACTCAAATGTGTATGAGGGAAACCGATGACCGTAGAGTCCGATTCATGATACCCCGACACCCAGTCCCACGACTGAGGGATACTGGTCGGCCCCAACTGTACGAAACCATAAGGCACATTCGCCCCGAAAAACACATGTCCGTGTCCACCGGTACCGATGCGAGGGTCTACAAACTGTGTCAAGTCTTCCATTTCCGGCGTTTCCTGATGTTTTTCACAGGCGCACAGACACAAAGACAGGACTGAAACAAACAAGAATGATTTTTTATTCATGGTTTTAAATTTAATATAATTCAAGGTAAATCATTTTCTACTCTCGAAAAAGAATAAGGAGCATCTTCCCCCGCGATTCCTCGTTTTTCGTTGGGAAAGTTACACATTTCTATTTGTATTTTCGCACCTTTTATCAAATCTTTATGAGAAAAATAATTGTGTGTATAGGTTTTTCCATTCATTTTCATGTGTTTAATGTAAAAATTCGCCTTACTGTTTAACGGTGCTTCTATGGTAAGGTCCTTCCCGTTCTCCAAATGTACCGTAGCTTTCCGGAACAAAGGAGCTCCCACCACATACTGGTTACTGCCCGGACATACCGGATAGAATCCCAAAGCCGTAAACACATACCAGGCTGAAGTCTGACCATTGTCTTCATCCCCACAATACCCGTCCGGTGTAGGCGAGTACATCCGGTTCATCACCTGCCGCAACCAATACTGGGCCTTCCAAGGCTGCTTGGCATAATTATACAAATAAATCATGTGCTGGATAGGTTGATTGCCATGGGCATAATTTCCCATGTTCATCACGGTCATTTCTCGAATCTCGTGAATGACGGACCCATAATAACTTGAATCGAATACGGGCGGAACAGCAAACACCGAGTCGAGCATCTCCACAAATATCTTATCTCCTCCCATCAGGTCAATCAGTCCTTGGGGATCATGAAACACCGACCAGGTATAATGCCAGCTGTTGCCTTCCGTAAAAGCCTCTCCCCATTTGAGCGGAGAGAAAGGCGTCATGAACGTACCGTCTTTTTTCTTTCCCCGCATCAGCTTGGTTTCCGGGTCAAACAGATTTTTATAGTTCAGGGACCGACGGGCAAACAAGTCGATTTCTGCTTTTGGACGTTTCAATTCCTTGGCCAACTGATAAATACACCAGTCATCATACGCATATTCCAACGTACGGGCCGCGTTCTCGTGAATGTGCACATCACAAGGCACATAGCCTAACTGGTTGTAATATTCATATCCCAGCCGTCCGGTAGAAGAAACTTCCGGATGCACGTTTTGAGTGCCATGCAACAATCCCTCGTACAAGGTCTGCAAGTCGTCCACCCTGACCCCTTTCATATACGCATCTACCAATACCGAAGCCGAATTATTGCCTACCATGCAACCGCGGTGTCCGGGACTGGCCCACTCCGGAAAGAAACCGCTTTCCTTATAAGTATTAATCAAGCCTTCCTGCATTTCCTTGTTTACAGAAGGATAAACCAAATTCAGCAACGGAAACAAACAACGGAACGTATCCCAAAAGCCAGTATCCGTGTACATATATCCTGGCAATACCTGGCCGTTGTACGGACTATAGTGCACCACCTGTCCGTGGGCATCTATCTCATAAAACTTGCGAGGGAACAGCAGTGAACGATACAGGCAGGAATAGAAGGTGCGGTACTGATCCAAATTTCCTCCATCCACTTCGATTCTGCCCAAGACCTCATTCCAGGCTGATTTTCCTTTTTCTGCCAGTACCTCCAGACTGTCATCACCCAGTTCCTTCAGGTTTTCCAAGGCTTGCTCCGCACTGATAAACGAAGAAGCTACCCGCGCATGTACTTGTTCTCCTTTTCGAGTAGAGAAACCAATAAGGGCAAGTACATGGTCTGCCTGCAATTCGGTGCGCCCTACCTCCAGACAGGTATCGGCCACCGTAGCCTGGTAAGTGAAAGGTTTGTCAAATTCAATCACGAAATAATTTTTGAAATTCTCCGGTACACCCCCACTGTTTTTGGTGGAATACCCGATGATACGATTCTCCGCCGCCTCAATCTTTACGTATGAACCCTGGTCAAACGCATCAATCACCACATACGAGTGCTCGTTTTCCGGAAAAGTAAAGCGGAACATCGCGGCTCGCTCCGTGGGCACCAGTTCCGTCACCACATCATGCTCGGCCAGATATACTTTATAATAATAGGGTTTGGCTTCCTCCCCCTTATGCGAGAACCAACTGGCACGCTGGTTTTCCTCAAACACCGGTTTTCCGACCACCGGCATAAGGGCAAACTGGCCGTAGTCATTGATCCACGGACTGGGCTGGTGCGTTTGTTTGAATCCCCGAATTTTGGTGGCCGTGTACATATACTGCCATCCATCCCCCATTTTCCCGATTTGCGGAGTCCAGAAATTCATTCCCCACGGACGAGCAATGGCCGGATAGGTATTTCCGGCAGAAAATTCATAAGTGGATTGTGTACCCATCAACGGATTCACATAATCCGCATAATCCGTAGCCCTACCTTGGAGGACAAAGCAGATTATTATCATTAACAAAGCCAATTTCTTCATAACGAGTTCCCTGTTTAAGATGATCAGTTAATACCAAAGATGTCCGGGTTCCTTGCACATTTCCAACTCCAGCGTAGCCCCCGACATAATCTGCTCGTGCGTGATGAAACTCTGATGATAAGGCTTGCCGTTCAACTTGACCGACCGGATATACTGGTTTTCCCTGCTCAAGTTCTCTGCCACTACCGTAAAAGTTTTTCCGCTTGAAAGCCTCAACTCCATTTTCTTGAATTTTTGTTTGCCTATCTCGTACTGACCAGATACCGGATTCACCGGATAAAATCCCATGGCACTGAACACATACCATGCCGACATCTGTCCGCAGTCTTCGTTACCACACAGACCTGCCGGCGTATCCAAATACAACTCCTCCATAATCTGCGACACATATTGCTGTGTCTTCCAAGGTTGGTTCACCTTATTAAATAGATAAGCCACATGATGACTCGGCTCGTTGCCATGCGCATACTGCCCAATCATCCCCGTACTGAAAATCGGCAGATTCTCCCCCTCCGTAGGATGGAAAGTAAACATGCTGTCCAGCTTCTCGGCAAAACGCTCTTTCCCACCTACCAACGAGATAAGTCCGTCAATATCGTGCTGCACGGACCAGAAATAATGCCAAGCATTGCTTTCACAAATATGCGGGGTATAGTCCTCCGCCCGAAAATCCGGGATAAAATTCCCCTTGTCATCTTTCGGCTGCATGAACGAAGTGGCCGGGTTATACAGGTTCCGATAATTCTGCGAACGGGCATAGAATGTATCGGCCACGTCCTTGTGGCCCATCTTGGCCGCCATCTCCGCGATGCAGAAATCATCGAACGCATACTCCAGTGTCCGCGACAACGACCAGTCGTCCGAATTATATTTATCCGTCACATTATAAGGCACATACCCCAGCTGCTTATAAAGGCCGATACCCCGGTATTCATCCAGATTGGCCGTACGTACACAAGCCTCCAACGCCTTTTCCGCATCAAAATCGCCGATTCCTTTCAGATACGCATCCACAATGACCGGCACCGCGTGATAACCAATCATCATGTCGGTCTCGCTCCCATAAAAATTCCACACCGGCAGACGCCCGTTCTGCTCATAAAACGCCAAGAACGATTTAATCATGTCGTTCGTCCGTTCCGGCTGGGTATAAGTGAACAGCGGATGAGACGCCCGAAACGTATCCCACAGGGAAAACGTGCTGTAATTGGTCCACCCCACGGCCTGATGCACCTGACCGTCCGGCCCGTAGTATTTTCCGTCTACATCCGAATAAATGGTAGGCGCCAGCATGCTGTGATAAAGCGCCGTATAGAAGATGGCCTTATCCTTTTTATTGTCCGACTGTACCCGGATTTTCGACAGCTCCTGATTCCATTTCTCCCGGGCTTGCAACCGGTATTTCTCAAAATCATTTTCCGGAGCTTCCGTCTGCAGGTTCTTTGCAGCCCCTTCCATGCTCACTCCCGAAAGAGCTGTGGTCACCACCACCTGCTCTCCTTTCCGCGTGGAAAAATCGAAACGCGCCACATAGGCCGTCCCCATCTTGCAGTCGTCGTGCAAAATAGGCGTGGTATCCAGTTGCACCTTCTCAAAAGGCACTGAAAAACGAGTCTGGAAAAACACTTTCTGGTTGCGGGCCCACCCGTCGGAGAAACGATACCCCCGAATGGTCACAGAATCCACCACCTCCACATAACTGTCCTGCGTAGCATCCCAGTTCATCGCTTTTTTCAGGTTCAGGATAATGGCCGACTGAGCTTCCGGAAACGTGTAACGCTGGATGCCGCAACGCTCCGTGGCCGTCAGTTCCACCTTGATTCCGTAATCTTCCAGAAAAACCTGATAATAACCCGCCGACGCACTTTCCTGCCCGTGCGAGAACTTTGAATGGATACCCAACGGAGCTTCCGCCTCTACGTAAGGCAAAGTGACAGGCATAAAAGAAATGTCATACAAATCGCCTGCACCGGTGCCCGAAAGGTGCGTATGACTGAACCCGGCAATCGTGCTGTCCGGATAATAATACCCCGCAATCCGGTCCCATCCCGGCAAGCCGTTGTCCGGACTCAGCTGTACCATACCGAACGGCACCTGTGCTCCCGGGTAGGTATTTCCCGTAAAATCAGTCCCGATAAAAGGATTCACATACTGTGTCAAATCTTCTTCCGTAGAAACGACCGAAGACGCACACCCCTCCATCAGACTCACCAAACCCATTAAGGCCCAAAATGATTTTCTCATACTATGATTCTTACTCATGGTTAAAAGATAAACAAATCTACTAAATCACCCCGAGAAATCCCACAAAGGAAGCCTAAAAAACGATTTCTGAAATTACACCTGCACATTCTTTCGGGGGCCTCTATCCATTCTCTGTTTCACACTGCGAGATTTATATTTCACAGTGTGGGATATGTATTTCACACTGTGGTTTTTGTATCCCACACTGTGGTACAGAGAAATTATCGGGACAGAAACCCGTATGCGTCAGCAGAAAATAGATTATTCTTTCCGTTGTCTGTATTTATGCCTCCTTACCGCTTTTTCTCACAGGATAATAAAAGAATATGATCACTTGAAAAATTTGTATAAAAGCCCCGAAGAAACAAGTTTTTTTCTTAATACATGTTATAAAACACATTTTCTGCTTGCAGATTTCTCCAAAAGCCTTACCTTTGCAATGTGTTTTTCATAGTATTAGATTTAAGGTTAACAAAAGGTTGGAGTTCAGCGGAACTCCTTTTTTTATGTCCATACCCCACCACATTCTTTTTCTTACCATACCAATCACCTTCCGATAAACAATTTCCACCACTAAATCACAAGAAGAAAGAGTCTGCAAACCAAAGAAAAGCGTAACTTTGTCACCCTATGGAAGAAAACAAGAAAGTCTTATTGGGAATGAGTGGCGGTACCGACAGCTCGGTAGCTGCCTTGCTTTTGCAGGATGCCGGATATGAAGTGACCGGTATCACGTTCCGTTTTTATGAGAAAGACGGGAACACGGAATACCTGGACGATGCACGCGAACTATGCCAAACTTTAGGAATTCCTCACCTGGTATACGACGCACGAGACATCTTCCAGGAAAAAATCATACGCTATTTCATTCAAGAATATATGGCCGGACGGACACCGGTTCCCTGTACGTTGTGCAACAACTACCTGAAATGGCCGTTACTGGCACAAGTGGCCGACGAACGAGGCATTTATCACCTGGCCACAGGACATTACGTCAATAAACGGGAAATAAACGGTTACTGGCACATCACCTGTGGGAAAGATACCGACAAAGACCAGTCTTTCTTCCTGTGGGGCCTCCCACAATCTATTCTGAAACGGATGTGCCTACCCATGGGCGAACTGACAAAAACCCGTGTACGTGAAATTGCTGCCGCACGCGGATTCCTGAAAGCCGCCCGGAAGCGCGACAGTCTGGGCGTATGTTTCTGCCCCATGGATTACCGCTCTTTTCTCAAGACACATGTACCGGAAGGGAGCATTTCTCCCGGTCATTTTTACGATGAACAGGGGCACTACCTCGGAAAACACGAGGGATATCCTTTCTACACCATCGGACAACGGAGGGGACTGGGCATCCATCTGAACAAAGCACTCTTTGTGAAAGAGATTATCCCTCCAGAAAATAAGTTGATTATCAGCGACAACCTGCTGGCACTGGAAAAGAACGAGATGTTTCTCACGCACTGGAATCTTGTGAACGCTGAAACTGTACTTGGGCACGATGACGTCATTGTCAAGATACGTTACCGGAAACAAGCCAACCGGTGCACCGTCAGCCAGCTGGACGACGGAAGATTACA
>ULMR01004183.1_pt1 | contig 17188 bp, 10 predicted proteins | sample 1951711 | NCBI WGS metagenome assembly ULMR01 (sample SAMEA4835556, study PRJEB28245) | human gut metagenome | biome: gut microbiome; material: fecal sample | place: Denmark | collected 2008 | reverse complement strand
GGACTGGCTGTATGGAAGTGACCGCAGCCGTGTGCAGGTGCTTTCATCCGGAAAGGATTATACGCTGCTTCGGCAGACCGATGAACGGCTGCAGTCGGAGTATCTGGTTCTTCTGGGAACTTTAAAAAATGGAAACAATCTTTACATGCGTGCGGCTGTGGAAAGCATTCGGGAAAGTGCGAGCATAACAAACCAGTTTTTTGTAATGGTGAGCACGGGAGCCATCATCTTAAGTGTGATTCTGATCATCGTTCTCTCGAAAGGAATTTCCCATCCGATCCATGCCTTATCCGATATTGCAAGAAGGATGACACAGCTGGATTTTGATGCAAAGTATATACCGGTACGTCATGTGAGCCGGGAGATTGATGAACTTGGAAATTCCATGAATGAATTGTCGGAGACACTGGAAGAGACGATTTCGGAACTAAAGACAGCAAACGTCAGCCTGCAGCAGGATATCGAGAAAAAAGAACAGATCGATGAAATGAGAAAAGAATTTCTTTCGAATGTTTCACACGAGCTGAAAACACCGTTGGCACTCATACAGGGATATGCGGAAGGATTAAAAGAATGCATCAATGATGATGCAGAGAGCCGTGATTTTTACTGTGATGTGATTATGGATGAATCGGAAAAGATGAATCATATGGTAAAGCAGCTGCTGACACTCAATCAGCTGGAGTTTGGCAATGATACCGTGGAAATGACACGGTTTGATATCACGGAGCTGATTGACGGCGTGATCCAGTCTGCATCCATCATGGCGGCACAAAAACAGGTGAATATCGAATTTTACAGGGAAGGTCCGGTATATGTCTGGGGGGATGAGTTTAAGGTGGAAGAGGTGATTACGAATTTCCTGACCAATGCCATGAACCATGCGGCAGGAGAAAAAAAGATTACCATTCGTTTTCAAAAACATGACCATCTGGTACGCACGAGTGTGTTTAATACCGGTGACCCGATTCCCGAAGAGGATCTTGACAAGATCTGGGTGAAATTCTATAAAGTAGACAAAGCAAGAACACGTGAATATGGTGGAAGCGGAATCGGATTGTCCATTGTCAAGGCAATCATGGATTCTTTTCATCAGAAATGCGGTGCAGTCAATCACCCGGACGGTGTGGAGTTTTGGATGGAATTGGAGACCAATAATTAATGCAAAGAAAAGATTGTCTTATTTTTCAGAATATGATACCATAAAACATAGATTATAGGGCAAAAGTGACAAGAGGGTAAAAGAGTATGAAAAAGAAAATAAGTCTGCCTGTGATGGCAGTGTCAGCAATACTCCTGTTGGGAGGCTGTGGAACCCAGATGTATGATTTGTCAGAGGACGAAGAAAATCTGGTCGTGCAGTATTCGGCGCATATTCTTGCAAAGTATAATATTGAGCAGAAAGACGGAATGACAGCCGCTTCATCCGAAGAGACACAGGAAACACAAAAACAGGACAGCCAGATGCCGGAGAGCCAGAATACCCAGAGTACGGACAACAACATGGCGTCAGATGCCACGGGAGAAACCCAGACACAGGAGATGGAGACGATGCCGATCGCCGAGGCAATCGGACATGCATCGGGTCTGACCGTTTCTTACAAAGGATACAGGGTTCAGAATATCTATCAGGAGGGAGACTATTTTGCAGTAACTCCTGAGGATGGAAACAAACTTGTTGTGATGAAGTTTGAAATTAAAAATAAGGGGAAGAAAAAGGTCAGGCTGGATACAGAAAAACTCGGTATTACATTTTATGCATGTTTTGACGGAAAAAACAGGATAAAGGAGACTGCTTCGCTCGGAACCAGAAGTCTTTCCTCTTATGGGGAAACCATCAGGGGCGGAAAGAAGAAAACAGCGGTTTTACTGTTTCAGATTCCGAAAGACCAGGCTGATAAAATTTCGGGTGAGACACTGTATGCAGAAATAAAAGATACAATTTATTCTCTGAAATACAAATAAATGCCCCCAAATTTTACAAAATATGATATAATAAACATAAGGGATTACCAATACAGAAAAGTGCGGGAGGACGTATATGGATACAAATATTCTGTTAGAGTCAGGGACGAACGAATTAGAAATTTTAGAGTTTACATTAGGAGATAATCATTACGGAATCAACGTGGCAAAGATCAGGGAGATTTTGTCATACCAGAAGGTTACTCCTGTACCGAATACACATCCGAGCGTAGAAGGCATTTTTATGCCGCGCGAGGTGATGATTACGGTCATCAATCTGAAAAAGTGTCTTGGCATGGAGGATGATGGACAGGAAGGTCTGTTTATTATCACGAATTTTAATAAACTTGATGTGGCATTTCATGTGGATCAGGTGGTAGGAATTCACCGTGTATCATGGAATGAGATCATCAAACCGGATTCTACGATTAATGGAGAAGACGGAAGTGTTGCAACTGGTGTGATCAAGATGGACGGAAAACTGGTTGTTATTCTTGACTTTGAGGCAATTGTATCATCCATCAGTCCGGAAACCGGTCTCAGGGTCAATGATATTGAACAGATCGGGGAGAGAAGCCGGAGCGAGGATACAATTCTGATTGCAGAGGATTCTCCGTTGCTGAGCAGTCTGATTACGGACTGCCTGAAAAAAGCAGGATACGAAAAACTGATTGTTACATGTAATGGAAAGGAAGCATGGGACAAGATTCAGGAATTTGAAAAGGCGGGGACATTGGACGAGAACGTTCATTGTGTCATTACCGATATTGAAATGCCCCAGATGGACGGACATCGTCTTACGAAGCTGATCAAATCAGATGACAAACTGAAACATCTTCCGGTTATCATTTTCTCCTCTCTTGTAAATGAGGAAATGAGAAGAAAAGGGGAGTCGCTTGGTGCAGATGCACAGCTGACCAAACCTGAAATCGGAAGTCTTGTAGATGCCATTGATGAATTACTTGCAAAGAGAAACAAATAAATTCCGGCAAAACAGTAAGGGGTGTGATGGCTTCATCACATCCCTTTGCAGGTTTATGGAATAAACAGATGGAATGGAGAAAAACACATGGGAGACCACTCATCGGAAAATTATCTGGATCAATTATTAAATTCCATGCATGGAGAAGAAACGGAACATCCGAAGGAACAGCAGGCAGCAAAACAGGTTCTGAGAGATGATTTTGAAAAGCAATTGTTTGGAGAAGAAGAAACGAAGGAAAAGGCAAAAGCGAAAAATGAAGAAGATTTTTTGAGGGAGTTTGAGGAAGAACTGCTCAAGGAAGATATTCCGGAGTATACCGAGAGCCTGAATCAAAAAAAACAGGAAGAAAAAGCCACACAGATTGACGCTTCCCTGGATGATCTGCTCGATAATATTCCACAGGATGATTTTTCGACAGGGGATGCAGCAAAGGAAGAAGAAACCGGTTTTCAGGGGAAAAGTCCGTTGGAAACTGCAATACCACCCGATGAGGATGATTTCGAGGTGAATACACTTGATGATGCAGTCGGAACGTTTGACAGCAATCTGCCAAAAGAAGAGGATGGAGAACTGGATCTGTCAGGGCTTTCGGATTCGGATCTTATGGATATGCTTTCCGGAGATCAGGATTTATCGGATCTGGGGGATATGCTTTCTTCTGATCAAGATGGAAAACCTTTGGAAGAAACTGATTCCATCGGTGATTTTGCAAGATCGGAAATGAATCCGCAGGAAGAAGTGGCAGATAAGATTCCAGAACTTACAGAGCAGGAAGACATACCGGCACAGGCAGAAGAAACCGCTTCCAATGGGAAAAATAAAAAAAGAAAAAGAATAAGAAAGAGAAAAAAAGAGAAAGAAGGCGGCTTCTGGCAGAAACTTTCCCGGATTATTTTCGGAGAGGATGATGAGGAAGAAAAGCAGGCGGTTGACATCGGAAATACACAGGGAGCGGATGTCAGTGAACTTTCGGAGGAAAACCAGCAGATCTTAAAGGAACTTGAAGGTACAGGCGGTGATGCCGGAAGGGAACCGGAAAAGAAAAAGGAAAAACCGAAAAAAGAGAAAAAACCGAAGAAAGAAAAGAAGCCCAAACAGCCAAAACCGCCGAAACCGAAAAAGGAGAAAAAACCTAAGGAAGTGGATAACACACCGCCGCTGCCAAAGGGACCGGTGATTGCGATTGTTCTTATGGCAGTGTCATTGTTTGCATTTGTCATGATTGTGACAAATCTTTTGGGGTATCAGGCAAACTTAAGTCAGGCAAAGGAAAAATATGAGCAGGGTTCTTATGTGGAGGCATACCGTAAGCTGCAGGGGCTTTCGATCAAGGAGCGCGATGAAAAGCTTTATCATCAGCTGGCAACTCTTGCTGCTGTCTCGGAAAAGTATCAGGCATATCTCGTATTTGATAATTACGGTTCAAAAATTGATGCACTTGATGCACTGGTATGTGCATATGGGCGTTATGACCTGAACCAGAAAAATGCCAAAGAGTATGGCTGTGAAGATCAGCTTGAGAAGATCGGAGGAAAGATTATCAAAGCACTGCTGAAAGATTATGATATGACAGGGGATGAGGCATTGGATATCTACCAGACCAGAAAGCGGGATGATTATACGGTAAAATTGCATCAGAAGCTGAAAGAACTTGGGCTGGGATAAAAAAATAGCAGAAAGTAAGGCAGGAGACTGTTAATTTAGGAGTAAGACCTATATGATTGCAATAATAGACTACAACGCTGGAAATTTAAAAAGCGTGGAAAAAGCATTGCATTTTCTCGGAGAAGACTGTGTGATCACACGTAATTTTCACGAGATTGAGACCGCAGACAAAGTGATTCTTCCGGGAGTCGGTGCATTTGGCGATGCGATGGAACAATTGAAAAAATACGAGCTGGACAAGGTGATTCATCAGGTGACAGCGGAAAATAAGCCATTTCTTGGCATCTGTCTGGGACTGCAGCTTCTCTTTGAGGGAAGCGATGAGAGTCAGGGTGTAGAGGGACTCCATGTGCTGGACGGACAGATTCTGCGGATTCCGGATCAGTCGGGACTTAAGATTCCGCACATCGGGTGGAATTCTCTGCATTTACAGAATGACGGAAGACTTTTTGCTGGGCTGGAGGAAAATCCGTATGTATATTTTGTACATTCCTATTATCTGAAAGCAGCGGATGAACAGATAGTGAAAGCAACCACACAGTACAGTACGACAATTCATGCATCGGTAGAATCCGGAAATACATTTGCATGTCAGTTCCATCCGGAAAAGAGCGGTACGGTTGGACTTTCGATTTTGAAAAATTTTGCAAAGCTGCAGGGAGGAAATGCATAGTGTTTACGAAGAGAATTATTCCTTGTCTGGATGTGAATGACGGACGTGTGGTAAAAGGCATTAACTTTGTGAATTTAAGAGATGCCGGAGATCCGGTAGAGGTCGCAGCAGCTTACGACAAGGCGGGCGCAGATGAAGTAGTCTTTCTGGATATTACCGCATCTTCCGATCACCGTGCAACGGTGGTAGACATGGTGCGTAAGGTTGCAGAGAAGGTGTTTATCCCGTTTACGGTAGGCGGTGGTATCCGTACGGTGGAGGATTTTAAGGTACTGCTTCGGGAAGGTGCCGACAAGATTTCCATTAATTCTTCCGCAATCAATACACCGGAGCTGATTGGAAATGCAGCGGACAAGTTTGGCAGCCAGTGTGTGGTAGTCGCCATTGATGCCAGACGAAGAGAGGATGGAAGTGGCTGGAATGTTTACAAAAACGGCGGTCGTATTGATACCGGGCTTGACGCTGTAGAATGGGCAATGAAAGCTAACAGACTTGGTGCGGGAGAAATTCTTCTGACCAGCATGGACTGCGATGGAACAAAGGCAGGGTATGATATTGAACTGACCAGACAGATTGCAGACAATGTTTCCATTCCAGTGATTGCATCCGGTGGTGCGGGCACAAAAGAACATTTTTATGAGGCCCTGACAGAGGGACATGCAGATGCAGCACTGGCAGCGTCCCTGTTTCATTATAAGGAGCTGGAGATCATGGATCTGAAAAACTATCTGGCAGACCGCGGTGTCTCCGTGCGTAGATAGGAGTGAATGAAATTATGGCAATGATAACAAACGACTGGCTTCCGGCAGTCCGTGAGGAATTCGCCAAACCATATTACCGGCAGCTGTATCAGTTTGTGAAAGAAGAGTATAGCCGCACGGTTGTGTATCCGCCGGCAGAGGATATTTTTAATGCACTGCATTTTACACCGCTTAGTGAGGTAAAAGTACTGATTCTGGGACAGGACCCGTATCACAATGAACATCAGGCACATGGTCTTTCGTTTTCTGTCCTTCCGGATCAGAAAGAAATTCCGCCATCTCTGCAGAATATTTATAAAGAACTGCAGGATGATCTGGGGTGTAAAATTCCAAACAACGGCTATCTGAAAAAATGGGCAGATCAGGGTGTACTGCTTTTGAATACCGTGCTTACGGTGCGGGCGCATCAGGCAAATTCCCATCAGGGAAGAGGATGGGAGCAGTTTACGGATGCGATCATTCAGGCAGTGAATGCGCAGGATCGTCCGATTGTGTATATGTTGTGGGGACGTCCGGCGCAGAGCAAAATACCGATGCTTACAAATCCAAAGCACCTGATCTTAAAGGCACCGCATCCAAGTCCGCTTTCCGCGTATCGCGGGTTCTTTGGATGCAGACATTTCAGTCAGGCAAATCAGTTTCTAAAAGAACATGGAATCGAGCCGATTGACTGGCAGATAGAAGACATTTAAGAAATTTCTTGATAAAAAGAGGAGTGCCCCATTGTCCAATGGACAATGGGGCGAATTATGAAAAAATAACAAGTTAGTAACTTTGCTTTCTTTTATGTTCTTATAATAGCATCTGATTGTGAATAAAATATGAACAAAACGAAAAGAAATTGTTATCTTTTCGTAATTATAACCAAAATACGGAAAAATACCACAAAAGTATTGTAAAAACAGTGAAAAAGCGATAGGATAAAAGAAAGAATTGTGTGAAAGAGGTGATACTATGAGAGGAATTTCGATGTATGATTCATCGTCAGTAAGTACTTTATTTTCCAGTCTGGGTTCTTCGAAAAGCACAGGAAGTGGCCTGTTTGGAATCAATTTAAGTGAGTATGCAAGTATTCGCAGTGGTTCTTATGGCAAATTAATGCGCTCTTATTTTTCAATGGATTCCACGAAGGGCACCTCGAAGTCGGATGACAGCACCAAAAATACGATCGAGGATCTGGCCACGACCACATCAACGTCAAAAGACAGTACCAAGACGCTGGCTGCGATTGAGTCCGATGCCAAGGAACTGACAGACTCTGCCAAGGCATTGTATACCCGCAGTAACAACAAGGTGTTTACAAAGGATTCCGGGGGCAGCTACGATACGGACAAGATCTACAAAGCAGTAAAGCGTTTTGCGGATGATTACAACTCCATGCTGGATACAGCCGGCAAGTCATCGACGAACCGCATTTCCCGGTCGGTAAGTTCTATGAAAAATGAGACTTCTTACAATGAGAAACCCTTAAAGGAAATAGGAATTACGGTCGATGAAAAGACCGGCAGGCTGTCGGTGGATGAGACAACGTTTAAGAGTGCGGACACAGAGAAAATAAAGAACCTGTTCAATGGAACCGGTTCCTACGCATACAGTGTGGCAACAAAGGCAGCCATGACAGAGTCCTATGCAAAGTCAGAAGCCGCAAAATCCAATACATATACGAAGAATGGCACGTATAATTACAATTATAACAGCGGAAATATTTTTACAGATATGTTTTAAATAGTTGAAAATGAGTTTTCGAAATGCAGGAAACCCTCTTTGCTGGACAGACCAGCAGAGAGGGTTTCCTGTTTTTACCAAACAGACAGAGGGTAACAGATTAATCATCTGCCTCCTCATCTGCAGTTGTATTGTATACCTGACGTTTTCTTGCCATAACATCACTTTCGAGATATTCGTCATAAGTAGAAACCTTGTCTACCATGCTTCCATCCGGAAGAAACTCGATGATGCGGTTCGCAGTTGTCTGTACGACCTGATGGTCACGGCAGGCAAACAGGATGACACCAGGGAATTTGATCATACCATTATTCAATGCGGTGATGGATTCCATATCCAGGTGGTCTGTCGGCTCATCAAAGATCAAAACGTTGCTTCCCATGATCATCATGCGGGAGAGAAGGACACGGACTTTTTCTCCACCGGAGAGGACACGCATCTTTTTTACACCATCTTCACCGGCAAAAAGCATACGGCCGAGGAAACCGCGGACATAAGTTGCGTCTTTGATCTCGGAGTATTGGGTCAGCCAGTCAACGATCAGCTCATCGGAATCAAAGATGGCGGTATTATCCTTCGGGAAATAAGACTGGCTTGTTGTAACTCCCCATTTGTAAGATCCTTCATCCGGTTCCATTTCCCCGGCGAGAATTTTAAACAATGTTGTCTTTGCAAGCTCATTTCCACCGACAAAGGCGATTTTGTCATCGTGTCCGACAATAAAGGAAATGTTGTCAAGAACTTTTACACCGTCAATGGTTTTACTGATTCCGTCTACGGTCAGAACTTCATTTCCGATTTCACGGTTTGGACGGAAATCAATGTACGGATATTTACGGCTGGAAGGACGGATGTCATCTAGCTGGATTTTTTCCAGGGCACGCTTACGGGAAGTTGCCTGCTTGGATTTGGAAGCATTTGCAGAGAAACGGGAGATAAACTCCTGCAGCTCTTTGATTTTTTCTTCCTTTTTCTTGTTGGCTTCTTTCATCTGACGGACAAGAAGCTGGCTGGATTCATACCAGAAATCGTAGTTTCCGGCATACAGCTGGATTTTGCCGTAATCCATGTCTGCAATGTTGGTGCAGACTTTGTTTAAGAAATAACGGTCATGGGAAACCACGATAACCGTGTTTTCAAAGTTGATCAGAAATTCTTCTAACCATGCGATGGCATCAAGATCCAGGTGGTTGGTCGGCTCATCGAGAAGAAGAATGTCCGGGTTGCCAAACAGTGCCTGCGCAAGAAGTACTTTGACTTTTGCGGCACCCGGCAGGTCTGCCATCTGTGTGTAGTGATCCTCGGTCGGAATTCCAAGACCGTTTAACAAGGTGGCAGCATCGGATTCGGCATTCCAGCCGTCCATGTCTGCAAATTCTGCTTCAAGTTCACTGGCGCGGATACCATCCTCATCGGAAAAATCTTCTTTCATGTAGATGGCATCTTTTTCTTTCATGATGTCATACAGACGTTTATTTCCCATGATAACCGTGTCGAGTACGGTATACTCATCATACTTGAAGTGGTCCTGCTGCAGGAAAGACAGACGCTGTCCCGGTGTGATGACAATGTCACCGCTGGTTGGCTCTAACTGCCCGGATAAAATTTTTAAAAAGGTAGATTTGCCGGCACCGTTTGCACCGATCAAACCGTAACAGTTCCCCTCGGTAAACTTTACGTTTACATCTTCGAAAAGGGCTTTTTTGCCTAATCTTAAAGTAATGTTATTTGCACTAATCATACGAAAACCTCATTGCTTTACTTAATATGTCTATGATAAAATCACAAATTCTATTATAAACATGACATGGGATATATTTCAAGAAGAAAAACGCTTTCTTGTTGGAAATGTATAGAAATAATGATATAATGGAGAAAGAATTGAACGAAATTGGGGCAAAGCTATGGATTATAGGGAATTTATACAGTTGGATCTGCCTGTCGCAGTTGCAATTGTCAGTTGTGGGGCAGACTGGAGAGTGGAAGAGGCAAACGCAGAGTTTACGGATGTACTTGGATACACGGAAAAGGAACTGCGGGAAACCAGACCACAAAAAATGGTATATGACGAAGATTATGCAAATCTGGTCAGTGTATTGGAAAATGTTGTCCGGACACATGACAACGGAAAAATGCAGCTTCGTATCGTACGCCCCGATGGGAAAACCCGGTGGGTGGAGATGCGGTGCAGTGTTCTGGCACATTACGATGTAAAACCATATGTGGTTTTATTTTTATGGGATATTGATGAGGAAAAAAGACGGGAAGAACATCAGAAACTGTTGAACCAGAAATATGAGCTGATGGAACAGCTGTCTTTGGAATATCCGTTTGATCTGGATGTGGAAAACTGGACGATGCTGCGCTCGTACCGGCTGATGGAACTGAGGGGACAATACGATTATTCCGAACAATATTTTCCGGTGGATGAAGAAGTTCTGACACTCTGTCCACCGGATCAGGAGCTTTTTCTGAAGGCTATGAAAGAAGCTGCCACAGAGGAAAAAACCGGAAGTATGGATACAAGGTTTAATATCCATACGGAAAATGAGACACCGAAATATCTCTGGTTTAGAACTTATTACAAGAGCATTGCAGACCATAATGGACGGATCACCCGGATTATCGGAAGAAGTTTTAATATTGATGAAGATAAGAATCTTCAGGAAGAAGTGCGGAGAGATCCGCTGACGAAACTGCTCAACAAGCTGGAAATCCAAAGGGAGACCGATGCATTTCTGGAAGGAACAGAAGACGGAACCCATGTATTGTTTCTGATTGATATTGATAATTTTAAAGGTGTCAATGATAATTTCGGGCATACATTCGGTGATACCGTAATCGTAGATGTTGCAAATATTATCAAATCTTTTTTCCGCAACAATGATCTGACCGGAAGGGTCGGTGGGGATGAATTCCTTGTGCTGATGAAGAACACAACACTCGAGAAGGCAAAGGAACGTGCCGGAAATCTTGGAGAAGCACTCTGCAAAGTTTATACGGGGGGCTCCATTCACTACAGGATCTCGGCAAGTATTGGTCTGGCCGCCTGTAACGGTGGGGATGGAAATACATACAGTTCCCTGTTTGAAAAAGCGGATCATGCCATGTATCGTACCAAGCAGGGGGGCAAAAATGGATATGAGATTGCCGGTGCAAAAGATGTGGGAATGATCAGAAACGGAATCAAAAACATTGAGCGGCGGGAAAACATGGGCGCAGAAGACCGTGAATTCCTTGCATTTTCCATCAGTCTTATGGCGCACGCCAAAAATATAGACGGGTCGCTGAATATGCTTTTAAACAGGATTACGGAAAGATACCAGCTGGATCTTGTTATGGTATTTGAGGATAACACCGAAAATGACGGAATGGTCATGACCAATTATTTTGGAAATAATTTCTCTTTTTATGGGAAAAGTGCGTTTCCAAAGAAAAGTCCTTCACTAAAGGAACTACAGCCAGGGGAGTATATGATAGTTAAAAATTCGCGGAGCAATTTTGCAACGGGGATGGGAAAGTATCTTAAGTCAACGGATACATACAACGAAAAAGCTCCGTTTTCTGCTGTGGTTGGAAAATTTGAATATGTTGGGGGCTGTACAGGGGAAGTAATTTATGTGTCACTGGACGAAGAACGGCAGTGGCAGCCGGGAGAGTTGGAAATTTTTCAGGAACTGACCCGTATGATGGCTATTTTTGTGTCCCTGCGCTATCGGGTCGCGGAAAGCCGGGAACAGATCAGTTCCATCCAGAAAAAAGATCCGCTGACAGGGCTGTACAATCAGGAGGCATTCCGTGAAGCGGTGGTTGAAATTCTGGCACATTCCAAGCCGGATGAAGTATATGCCATTGAGTATATGGATATCAATAATTTTGGATATATCAATGAAAATTATGGCTATAAAGTAGGGGACAGTGTCCTTAAAATGTTTGCACAGGATATCTTTATGCAGGAGTATTTCCGTGCAGGCTGCCGTTTGTATTCGGATTTTTTTCTGCTTCTGATTGCAGATGAAAGTCAGGAAAAAATGATCGATCGTCTGCACAACAGAAATAAAAGATTTTCCAATATGCAGAATCACAGGTATCCAAACAGTGGAATGGGGATATCGGCAGGGGTATATATTCTGGAAGACAATAAAATGGACATCGAGTTTGCGATCGAAAATGCCAATCTTGCATGGAAAAATGCAAAAAATACCGGGAAGAGGGATATTACCCTGTATAATCCTTCCCTGCGTATCCAGCGTACCGAGGAGCAAAAAATAGTCGGGGAATTTTATGAGGCATTATACCGGGATGATTTCCAGATGTATCTGCAGCCAAAGTTTATTTTACGTGACCGGAGTGTTTATGGGGCAGAAGCACTGGCACGATGGAAACGTCCGGATGGAAAGATTCTTCCGCCGGGAATGTTTATTGATTCTCTCGAAAAAATAGGATATATCACAGAGCTTGATTTTTATATTTATGAGGAAGTGTTAAAAACTCTCGAAAAATGGGACAAGCAGCACCGGAGAAAAATTGTGATTTCAACCAATTTTTCCGGGCGTCATTTTGAGTCGGACGGAGAGGAATTTTTAAACCGTATCCAGCATGTGCTTTCCAAATACAGTGTCCGTCCGGAGTATATAGAAATTGAGGTGACAGAGGGCGTACTTGTAAAAAATGTAGCAGTCCTTGAAAAGTGTATGAACCGGCTGCACGAGATTGGATTCCGTGTGGCAATTGATGATTTCGGAACAGGATATTCTTCACTTTCCGTACTTGCAGACATGCCTGCAGACGTCATAAAAATTGACAAAAGTTTTATTAATAAAGGCATGACGGAACAAAAGAAAAATCTTCTTTACGAAATCGGCCGTATGGTAAAGATTTTACATAAAGATATTATTATAGAGGGGGTGGAAACGGAGGAACAGGAGCAGTTCCTCAAAGAAGGTGGATTCACCTGCGGACAGGGATATTTATGCAATTGTCCGGTTCCGATTGGCGACTTTGAAAAGATGTATTTGTAAAAAAACAAGAAATGCTGTCGCTATCGCTTGATTTTTGGGTGCATTCATCCTATATTATTTAGTTAGAAGACATTCTGATTCAATGTTTTTTATGTTTGAACTTTAATTAAAAATAGGAGGACTAATTCATGAAACGTTCAATGAAAACCATGGATGGAAACCATGCAGCAGCACACGCTTCTTATGCGTTTACTGATGTTGCAGCAATCTATCCTATTACTCCTTCATCTGTTATGGCTGAGGCTACAGATGAGTGGGCAACCGCTGGTCGTAAGAACATTTTCGGACAGACCGTTCAGGTTACAGAAATGCAGTCTGAGGCTGGTGCAGCCGGTACTGTACACGGATCTCTTGCAGCTGGTGCATTAACAACTACTTACACAGCATCCCAGGGTCTGTTACTTATGATCCCGAACCTGTACAAAGTAGCTGGTGAGAGACTTCCGGGCGTATTCAACGTATCCGCTCGTTGTGTTGCTACACATGCACTGAACATCTTCGGTGATCACTCTGATGTATATGCTTGCCGTCAGACAGGTGTTGCAATGCTTTGTGAGTCATCCGTACAGGAAGTTATGGACTTAACTCCGGTTGCTCATTGCGCAGCAATCAAGGGAAGAATTCCATTCATCAACTTCTTCGATGGATTCCGTACATCTCACGAAATTCAGAAGATCGAGACATGGGATTATGAAGATCTGAAAGATATGGTAGATATGGATGCAGTTGATGCTTTCCGTAAGAATGCATTAAATCCAAATCATCCGGTAGAAATGGGATCTGCACAGAACCCTGACATCTTCTTCCAGTCAAGAGAAGCTTGCAACTCTACATACGACGAGCTGCCTGCAATCGTACAGGAATATATGGACAAGGTAAATGCCAAGATCGGCACAGACTACAAGCTGTTCAACTACTACGGAGCTGCTGATGCTGACCGTGTCATCATTGCTATGGGTTCTGTATGTGAGACCATCGATGAGACCATCGATTACTTAATGGCAAAGGGCGAGAAGGTCGGTGTTGTTAAGGTTCGTCTTTACAGACCATTCGTAAAGGAAGCTTTAATCGAGGCTATTCCGGATACTGTTAAGAGAATTGCAGTATTAGACAGAACAAAAGAGCCAGGTTCTCTTGGTGAGCCATTATACTTAGATGTAGTTGCTGCATTAAAGGGATCTAAGTTCGATCAGGTTACAATTACAAGCGGACGTTACGGATTAGGATCTAAGGATACTACTCCTGGACAGATCATCGCTGTATACAACAACACAGAGAAGCCAAGATTTACAATCGGTATTACTGATGATGTTACAAATCTTTCTCTTGAAGTTAAGGAGAATCCTGTTACTACACCAGAAGGAACAACAAACTGTAAGTTCTGGGGTCTTGGTGCAGATGGTACAGTAGGTGCCAACAAGAACTCCATCAAGATCATTGGTGACAACACAGATATGTACGCTCAGGCATACTTTGATTATGACTCCAAGAAGTCCGGTGGTGTTACAATTTCCCACTTACGTTTTGGACATTCTCCAATCCGTTCCACATACCTGATCTCTCAGGCAAACTTCGTAGCATGTCACTGTACAGCATACATCTACAAGTACAACATGGTTCAGGATCTGGTACCGGGCGGTACATTCCTGTTCAATACACAGTGGACAGTTGATGAACTGGATGAGAAGTTACCGGGTCAGGTAAAGAGATACATCGCAGAGAACAACATCAACTTCTACATCATCGACGGTGTAAAGATCGGTAAAGAGATCGGTCTTGGAAACCGTATCAACACTGTACTTCAGTCAGCATTCTTCTCTCTGACAAAGCTGATTCCGGAAGAGGAAGTTATCAAGCTTATGAAGGACGCAGCTACAAGATCTTATGCTAAGAAGGGTGACGATGTCGTTAAGATGAACCACGACGCAATCGATGCCGGTGCTACAGCATACGTTAAGGTAGATGTTCCAGAGAGCTGGAAGAACTGCACAGATGATGATTACTCTGTAGAAGTTAAGGGAGACAACAAGGAAGTTGTTGACTTCGTTAAGGATATTCAGCAGAAAGTCAACGGACAGCAGGGTAACACAATTCCTGTATCTGTTGTTAAGAAATACGAGACAGGCTGGACTCCATCCGGTACAGCAGCATACGAGAAGCGTGGTGTTGCAACAGACGTTCCTGTATGGGATGCTACCAAGTGTATCGAGTGTAACCAGTGTTCTTATGTATGTCCTCATGCAGCAATCCGTCCAGTCGCTATGACAGAGGCTGAGGCAGCTAAGGCTCCGGAAGGAATGCAGATGAAGGATCTCAACCAGATGCCAGGTTACAAGTTCGCAATCGTTGTTTCCGCATTCGACTGTACAGGATGTGGTTCTTGTGTAAACGTATGTCCTGATAAGGTACAGGCTATCACAATGACCGGATTCGAGGCACATGAGGATGAGCAGAAGTACTTCGATTACGCAGTATCTCTTGAGGATAAGGAAGATGTTATCGAGAAATTCAAACTTAACTCTGTTAAGGGATCTCAGTTCCGTCAGCCATTACTTGAGTTCTCCGGAGCTTGTGGTGGATGTGGTGAGACACCTTACGCTAAGTTAATTACCCAGTTATTCGGTGACAGAATGTACATTGCAAATGCAACTGGATGTTCTTCTATCTGGGCAAACTCTTCACCTTCTACACCTTATACAACAAACAAGAAGGGTCATGGTCCTGCATGGTCTAACTCACTGTTCGAAGATGCAGCAGAGTTTGGTTATGGTATGTTACTTGCTCAGAGAGCAATCCGTGACAGATTAAAGAACGAGCTGGATGAGATCGCAGCTAACACAGATAAGGCTGATGTTAAGGATGCCATCAAGGAGTGGAATGATACATTCGCTTCCGGTATCGAGAACGGACCAGCTACAGAGAAGTTAGTAGCAGCATTAGAGGCTTGCGGATGCGATGCTTCCAAGAATGTATTAAAAGAGAAAGATTTCCTCGCTAAGAAGTCTCAGTGGATCTTCGGTGGTGATGGATGGGCATACGACATCGGATTCGGTGGTGTAGACCATGTATTAGCATCCGGTAAGGATATCAACGTAATGGTATTCGATACTGAGGTTTACTCAAATACAGGTGGACAGTCTTCTAAGTCTACTCCTACAGGTGCGATCGCACAGTTCGCTGCCGGTGGTAAAGAGACCAAGAAGAAGGATCTTGCCGGTATCGCAATGAGCTATGGTTATGTATATGTAGCACACATCTCTATGGGTGCTGATATGAATCAGTGTGTTAAGGCTCTTGCAGAGGCAGAGGCTTATCCGGGACCATCACTGATCATTGCTTACGCTCCATGTATCAACCATGGTATCAAGAAGGGTATGAGCAAGGCTCAGACCGAGGAGAAGTTAGCTGTTGAGTCCGGATACTGGTTCAACTTCCGTTACAACCCAACACTTGCTGCAGAAGGCAAAGATGCATTCTCATTAGACAGCAAGGAGCCTACAGGCGATTATCAGGCATTCTTAAAGGGTGAGAACCGTTATGCATCTCTTGCTAAGTTCAACCCAGAGAGAGCTGCTGAGTTATTTGCAAAGGCTGAGAAGAACTCTAAGGATGAGTATGACCACTTAAAGAAGTTAGTAACTCTTTACGCTGGTAAATAATTGATCCGGAAACAGAGGAATACAGATAAACCGCAGGGACGAATGTCCCTGCGGTTTTTAATTTCAGGCATAAAAAAATCTATGCCGTACATACTATCTCCAGAAACCATTTCTGCAAAAATGCATATGGTAAAAGGGGAGGAAGAGGCATGTTGGAAAATAGTTATCCGATCCGTACGGATCTGGCACTCGAATCACAGGAGCGGCTGCAGGAAGACCAGGCAGATATGCGCGGCATCCGTGTTCTGGAAGAACGGCGGGAAAATGGAGTGATTGTCAGTACCGTGATGATCGAGACTGAGAATGCATCCGTTGCGATGGGAAGGCCAAAGGGGACGTACATTACGATCGAGGCGCCGGAGATGATCGAGGAAGATGCCGGATACCACAGGGATATTTCTTTGGAGCTGGCAAAGATCATGCGGAATCTTCTGCCGGGAAAAGAGATTGAAAAAAATTTAAAAAAGGGGCTGGAAGTCGCGGCACTGGTTGTCGGACTGGGCAACCGGGAAGTGACGCCCGATGCGCTGGGACCGAGAGTGGTGGATAATTTATTTATCACCCGCCACATCCTGAATGAATTCGGAAAGTATGCATTCCAGAGAGAAGATGTGGGAAAAGTCAGCGGAATCGTGCCGGGGGTTATGGCGCAGACCGGTATGGAATGTGTGGAGATCTTAAAGGGTGTGGTAAAAGAGACGAAACCGGATTTTCTGATCACGGTCGATGCGCTG
>ULMR01020741.1_pt1 | contig 17442 bp, 18 predicted proteins | sample 1951711 | NCBI WGS metagenome assembly ULMR01 (sample SAMEA4835556, study PRJEB28245) | human gut metagenome | biome: gut microbiome; material: fecal sample | place: Denmark | collected 2008 | reverse complement strand
GTGGGAGAGTAGGTAGTCGCCGTTTTAGAGAAGTCCTGAAGCATAACTGCTCCGGGGCTTTTTTTTATGCCCTGACGGGTACACGGGAAACGGCGGGGCCGGAATGATGACCGAAGGAGTCCTCGGACGGGGCAGCGTGAATACGGGGGTAGTAGAATATGTTTTCCGGCGTCCCGTCAGAAGCTGGAGAGATGGCCGACAAATCATGAATCTGCATTGGGGAAAGCAATGTCCCGTTATCTTCCAAGCCTGCTTAATGCGGCTCAGGAAAGCCTTGGGCGGTGTGTGTCTGTCACGGCGCTCCTGTCGCTTCCTTTAGCCTGTATGGTAATCCCAGAAATGTGCTCTCCCCGTTGGTAGAGACGGCTGATAGCCTTTAAAATCAGACATAAAAAAACTCCGGACTTCACAGCCCAGAGTTTTTGCGATTGATTTCTATAATATAATTAGGTTAGTGAATCATTGTATTCGTGTCTTCTACAATTTTTCCGTAGGAGAATACGCATCTTACATTGATATCTTTGTCCAAGATGACAATGTCTGCATCTTTTCCTTTTTGTAGGGTACCTTTATAGGCTCCTATGCCAATCAGGTTGGCTGGAGTTTCGGAAGCCATTCGTACGGCATCAGCCAAAGGAATAGCTGCTTTTTTCACCATGGTTTGAATCAATGTTTCCATCGTGGCCAAACTTCCGGCTAAAGCGGAATGATCGGCTAGTTTGCATACACCATTTTCAATGATGTATCTTGGATCATTGATCGGTTCTCCTGTGTAGGCTGCATATTTCAGGGCATCGGTTACCAAGCAGGTTTGTTCCACCCCTTTCAATTTGTAGACGAGTTTGAGAATCGTAGCTGGAAGGTGGATTCCGTCGGCGATCACCTCTACACTCATTCCGTCGGTGAGGTACACACTTTCTACGGTGCCTTCGTATTTGTATTCACGACGTTTGTGGAATCCCGGCATGGCATTATAGAAGTGGGCTGCATGAGTGAAACCGGCTTCGAAAGCAGCTTTAATTTCTGGATATTCTGCTTCGGTATGGGTGATTGCAGTCAGGATACCTTTTGAGGTAGTATATCTGGCGAAATCGTGGGCTCCTGGCAGTTCAGGACTGATGTCCCAGCGCTTGATGCATTGTGTACTTTCAAGTAATGGGATATATTCTTCCGGATCGGGGTCTTTCAGGAATTCTTCCCATTGCGTTCCGGCCATCTTCTTATTCAAATAGGGGCCTTCTATGTGCAATCCCTGTATGGTGCTTCCTTCTTCTTTCATCAATTCTTCGCACGCGTTCACTGCACGTCGGATATTTTCGAAACTGGTGGAAGAAAGAGTAGGAAAAATGGAAGTAGCTCCATGTTTCAAATGAGCCTGTGTGGCCTTCTGAAAAGCTTCGACAGTTCCTTCTGTGAAGTCGTGTCCGCCACCTCCATGTGCATGCATGCTCACGAAGCCTGGCACGATGTACATACCTTTGGCATCGATGACGGTAGCACCGATGACAGCCAGGTCGCTGTTTGTGACTTCCAAAATTTTTCCGTCACTGATGAGTACGGAGCCGTCTTTCATCCATCCTTGTGGAGTAAGAATATGGCCGTTTATGATTTGTGTCAGCATAATTGTCGAATGTTTTTAAGTGGTTAAAAAAGTGTGTTAGTGCCTTCTACCAGTTTTCCCATTGCCCATACGGCACGTACATTAAGGTCACGGTCGAGGGCCATGATGTCGGCATCTTTGCCTCTTTCAAGGGTACCTTTCCGGTCAAGAACACCCATAATGCGGGCCGGAGTTTCAGAAGCCATTCTGACTGCATCCTCCAAAGGAATCTCTGCCTTCTGGACCATGGTACGAATCAGGCGGTCCATGGTGGCGATACTTCCAGCCAGTGCAGAACGGTCGGCCAGTTTGCAAACACCATCTTCGATGATGACGCGCGGGTCGAAGGCTTCTTTACTGTCGCTTGCGGCACAGGCCAGTGCATCGGTGATTAACGCAGTTTTTTCTACTCCTTTAATTTTGTGTACCAGACGCAGAATGGTAGGAGGTACATGAATGCCGTCGGCAACTACTTCCACGGTCATGTCGTCCATTAAATAAATACTTTCTACAGTACCTTCGTATTTGTATTCACGGCGTTTATGGAATCCCGGCATAGCGTTGTAGAAGTGAGTGGCATGTGTATAACCTGCCTGGAATGCGGTATAGATATCTTCAAACTCAGCTTGTGTGTGTCCTACTGCAGCCAACACGCCTTTTGAAGTGATGTATTTACCAAACTGCATGGCACCCGGAAGTTCGGGAGCCGCGTCCCAACGTTTGATGCAATGTGTGTCTTCCAATAGGGGAATGTACTCTTCAGGATCAGGGTTCTTGATATTCTCAGGCATTTGTCCCCCTGCCATTTTTATGTTAAAGTAATGTCCTTCCAAGTGAAGTCCAAGTACTGGACTATCGGGCTCGCTCATTAATTTTTCCGTAGTAGCCGCTGCGGCACGGATCATCGGAATGGTAGAAGAAGAAAGGGTGGGGAAGATGCTGGTCGTTCCATGCTGCATGTGTGCCTTGACTGCAGTACGGAAAGCGTCTTCACTGCCTTCCATGAAATCGCGTCCGCCACCTCCGTGTACATGGATTTCAACTCCTCCTGGTACGATATACATACCTTTGGCGTCAATCAGTGTAGCACCTACGATAGCCAGATCGCAGTTGGTTACTTCCAGAATTTTGTTGTCTCTGATTAGTACGGAACCGTCTTTCAGCCATCCTTGCGGGGTTAAAATACGGGCATTAATTATTTGAGTTAACATATTGAATAAGGTTTGATATCTTTGATATGTGCTGCAAATTTAATTAATTTGCTAATAAAATGTACGATTGATAATATATTTATTTATGATTTAAGGGTTAATTAAATTAAAAGTGTGCGGGATTCTCCTTTGCGCAGTAAAAAATGAATGGATTTGCGCCCGTTTCTCTTTTGTGAGGCTGATTCATGCATTTATTTATACCTATTTTTAATATAGAGAAATAGAAACTCGAAAGTGTGAAGTATGTTAAACAAGCATTTTTAATAAATAAAAAGCAGAAAGATTAGATGAAATGAATTATTATTTGTATCTTTGTCGCCCGATTTATATGGTATTGCGACTTGGGAAAACTTAGTACATACAAGATAGAATTAAAGAACATGACGGAAAACTCAGCTGATTATGAGTTCTCTTTGACCAATCAGTTCTTTACGGATATTGACGCTCCAGAAATCCAGAAGGGAAAGTTGCAGGTGCAGCTGAACGTAAAAAAAACGATGGGGGTCTATGTCCTTACTTTCCATATCGAAGGTTCTGTAATTGTGCCTTGTGACCGTTGTCTGGATGACATGGAATTACCGGTGGTTACAGATGATACCTTGAAGGTGAAACTGGGAGCTGCATTCTCAGATGAGGACGATATGGTCATTGTGCCCGAGGAAGACGGTTATATTAATGTCGCGTGGTTTATGTACGAGTTTATCGCATTGAGTTTACCGATGAAGCATGTGCATGCTCCTGGACAATGCAATAAAAGTATGATGGGAGCTTTGAACAAACATCTACGCACTTCGGCTGAGGAGGAAGGCGAGATGGATGATTTCCTCTTGGAGGAAGAAATGGATGAGGAATTGCCTGAATCCCGAGAAATAGATCCGAGATGGAACGAATTGAAGAAAATATTAGATAATAATTAAATAAAAGTTTAGAAAAATGGCACATCCTAAAAGAAGACAATCAAAAACGAGAACTGCGAAGAGAAGAACTCACGACAAGGCAGTTGCTCCTACGTTGGCTATTTGCCCGAACTGCGGTGCATGGCATGTTTATCACACAGTATGTGGGGCTTGCGGTTATTACAGAGGTAAGTTGGCTATCGAAAAAGAAGCTGCTCTTTAATAACTTGACGCTTTGTTGAACATCTTTGCATGTTCCAGGAAAATTAAAGCCGGAGAGCCATTTCGGCTCCCCGGCTGTTTTTTTATAGGCCACGAAATTAAGAAATGATGGAAAAAATAAATGCAGTAATTACCGGAGTCGGTGGGTATGTACCTGATTATGTATTGACAAACGAAGAATTGTCGAGAATGGTTGACACCAACGATGAGTGGATTATGACCCGTATCGGGGTAAAAGAAAGACGTATCCTGAACGAAGAAGGTTTGGGAACTTCATATATGGCTCGTAAGGCCGCTAAGCAGTTGATGCAGAAAACGGATTCAGATCCGGCTTCCATTGATTGTGTAATTGTAGCGACGACAACTCCTGACTATCATTTCCCTTCTACAGCTTCTATTCTTTGTGATAAACTTGGATTGAAGAATGCATATGCATTCGACTTGCAGGCTGCTTGCAGTGGTTTCTTGTTTGCGATGGAAACAGCTGCCAGCATGATTCAGTCAGGCCGTCACAAGAAAATTATCATTGTGGGCGCAGATAAGATGTCTTCCATGGTGAACTATTCAGACCGTGCCACTTGCCCGATTTTCGGAGATGGTGCTGCGGCTTGTATGGTGGAAGCTACCACAGAAGATTATGGTATTATCGATTCTATCTTGCGTACAGATGGTAAAGGACTTCCGTTCCTGCATATGAAAGCAGGTGGTTCAGTTTGTCCTCCTTCTTATTTTACCATTGACAACAAGATGCATTATTTGTATCAGGAAGGTAGAACCGTGTTCAAATATGCAGTGTCAAACATGTCAGACGTAACCGCTCAGATAGCGGAAAAACATGGTTTGACCAAAGACAACATTGACTGGATTGTTCCCCATCAGGCAAATTTGCGTATCATTGATGCGGTTGCTTCTCGTCTGGAAGTTCCATTGGACAAGGTGATGATTAATATCCAGCGCTATGGTAATACCAGTGCGGGAACGTTGCCCCTTTGCCTTTGGGATTATGAAAAGCAGCTCAAGAAGGGCGACAACATTATCTTCACTGCGTTTGGTGCTGGATTCACTTGGGGTGCCAGCTACGTGAAGTGGGGTTATGATGGAAATAAATAAACAAAGAATTAACACTACAGATAAAAAACGCATCCCAATCGATGCGTTTTTTTGTCTGTGAACGAATATTTACTTATGCACAAAGCCGGATTTGTGAATATTGTGGGTAATCCGAATGTCGGAAAATCCACTTTGATGAACTTGCTGGTGGGGGAACGTATCTCCATCGCGACTTTCAAGGCTCAGACAACGCGTCACCGTATTATGGGAATTCTCAATACGGACGACATGCAGATTGTCTTCTCTGATACTCCGGGTGTATTGAAGCCCAATTACAAGCTTCAGGAGTCTATGCTGAACTTTTCGGAATCGGCGTTGGTGGATGCGGACGTGTTATTGTATGTCACCGATACAATTGAGAAACCCGATAAGAATGCGGAGTTCATGGAAAAGGTACGTGCTTTGAAAGTACCTGTTTTGTTGCTGATAAATAAAATTGATCTGACGAACCAGGAGAATCTGGTCAAGCTGGTGGACGAGTGGCACGAGATGTTGCCGCAAGCGGAAATTATCCCGATTTCGGCTATGGCAAAATTTAATGTCGATGTGGTGATGAAACGCATCAAGGAACTGCTGCCCGACTCTCCTCCTTATTTTGGAAAAGACCAGTGGACGGATAAGCCAGCCCGTTTCTTTGTGACGGAGATTATCCGCGAGAAAATCCTGCTGTATTACGACAAGGAGATTCCTTATTCCGTAGAAGTGGTGGTAGAACAGTTCAAGGAAGATGCCAAGAGCATCCATATCAATGCCGTGATTTATGTGGAACGTGAGTCGCAGAAAGGCATTATCATCGGGCGTCAGGGAAAAGCCTTGAAAAAGGTGGCCACCGAGGCTCGTAAAACATTGGAGCATTTCTTCCAGAAATCCATTTATTTGGAAACCTTTGTCAAGGTAGACAAGGACTGGAGAAGCTCGGATAAGGAATTGAAGAATTTTGGTTATCAATTGGATTAATATCGGCTGCGAAGCCGTAAATGAAAGATAAGTATGGGAAATTTAGTTGCGATTGTAGGACGTCCCAATGTGGGAAAGTCGACACTGTTTAACCGTCTGACCAAGACGCGTCAGGCGATTGTGAATGAACAGGCCGGTACAACCCGCGACCGACAGTATGGAAAGTCGGAATGGCTGGGAAAGGAATTCTCAGTGGTAGATACCGGTGGATGGGTAGTAAACTCGGATGATGTGTTCGAGGAAGAAATCCGCAAGCAGGTGATGCTGGCCATTGAGGAAGCAGATGTCATTCTGTTTGTAGTGGATGTGATGAACGGGGTCACTGACCTGGATATGGAAGTGGCAGAAATTCTGCGCCGTTCGAAGACACCGGTACTGCTGGTAGCTAACAAGACGGATAACAACGACTTGCAATACAATGCGGCCGAGTTTTATTCGTTGGGATTGGGAGATCCTTACTGTGTTTCGGCTTTAAGTGGAAGTGGAACAGGTGATTTGCTGGATTTGGTGTTGAGCAAGTTTAAGAAAGAAACACCGGAGATTCTGGATGAAGATATTCCTCGCTTTGCAGTGGTAGGCCGTCCGAATGCTGGAAAATCATCTATTATCAATGCGTTTATCGGAGAAGACCGGAACATAGTAACGGAGATTGCAGGTACTACACGCGATTCTATCTATACGCGTTACAACAAATTTGGATTCGATTTCTATTTGGTGGATACGGCAGGTATTCGCAAGAAGAATAAGGTGAGCGAGGATCTGGAATATTATTCAGTGATTCGTTCCATCCGTTCCATTGAGAATTCGGATGTATGTATCCTGATGCTGGATGCTACTCGTGGTATTGAAGGACAGGATTTGAATATCTTCTCACTGGTGCAGCGCAACCAGAAAGGATTGGTAGTAGTGGTCAACAAGTGGGACTTGATTGAAGAAAAGACAGCCAAGGTGATGAAGGGATACGAAGATGCTATCCGCAACCGTCTGGCTCCTTTTACAGACTTCCCGATTATCTTTACTTCTGCGCTGACCAAACAGCGTATCTTGAAGGTGCTGGAAGCTGCGAAGGAAGTCTATCAGGCTCGTACGAGTCGTATTCCGACAGCACGTTTGAACGAAGAACTGCTTCCTTTGATTGAGGCTTATCCACCTCCTTCAAATAAGGGAAAATATATCAAGATTAAGTATATCACCCAGCTGCCCAATACACAGGTTCCGTCGTTTGTGTTCTTTGCCAATCTGCCTCAGTATGTGAAAGAACCTTATCGCCGTTTCCTGGAAAACAAGATTCGTGAACGGTGGAAATTGTCGGGAACCCCGATTAATATCTTCATCCGTCAGAAATAAGCGAAGAAATATGATTCAAAAGTCCCTTGTAGCTCTCAAAGTAGGAGCAATGAGGGACTTTTTTCATAAAAAATGTCTATTTACTTGCGGATTCAGAAAAATGTGTTTACCTTTGCACACGCAAAACAAAAACAAATGCCCAGATGGCGGAATCGGTAGACGCGCTGGTCTCAAACACCAGTGGAGTAACATCCATCCCGGTTCGACCCCGGGTCTGGGTACGAAGAGGTTGACTTGATAAAGTCAGCCTTTTTTTATTTACAAACCAATCTTCCGCTCCATGAAAAATCGTATTGCAGAGCTCGATTACTTGAAAGCCGTATTTATTCTGCTGATGATAGTGTTTCATCTGGCTTATATTGGTGACAAGTATCCCTACGCCAAATCGCTCGTGTACACGTTTCATATGCCTGCGTTTCTCATCATTTCAGGTTATGTGATGAATATCGCTAAGGGAGTCCGTCCGTTTCTTCGGAGCATGGGATGGATTTTCGTTCCCTATGCCGTGATGGAGACCGGTTACGTGGTGATGTCTGCGCTGTTGCCGGTCCGAGAGTCGGTGGATCATCTGACGGTTTTTTTGTGGCTCGACAAGTTGTTTCTTCATCCGTTGGGGCCTTACTGGTATTTGCATACCTTGATGTTGTGTGGATTGACTTACCTTGGAGTGGATAAATTTTTGGGGCGATGGAATCAGACAGTGTCTGTATGGATTTTGTTGGCTCTGTGTTATGCCGTATTGTCAGTTTTGGGAGTGCTATCCTTGATTAATGCGCTGTATTTTATGGCAGGGGTAGTCTTGAAACGGACAGGAGTGGACTTCCGTTCTTTTTTTGTTCCTTCTTTCTGGGCCGTGGTACCCGTGGTATGGCTGGCATGCGATGAAGCCAACCTGAACAAAGGAACTTTGTCGGGAGTGGCTATGACCTACCTGGTCATAAGTCTGTTGTTGGCCGTGTTCCGTCATCTTCCTGAAAGAATAAAGCATCCGATGAACTACATCGGTTCGCATACCTTCATTCTGCTGGTTTTCTCGCCTGTGTTTACGATGGCTGTCAAGCAGCTGGTGAAAGTGTTTGCCTTCGACGCTACCGGAATGATTTTCCTTTTTGTGTCGCTTTTTGTCTGTGTGTTAGGCTCTTTCGGTATCGCCTGGTGTCTGGACCGTCTGCATCTGTCACGCTTTTTCTGGGGGAAATCCCGCATGCTCTAACTTTTAGTAGTGAACTGTGACATCTTGTCATCTTCTGGGATTATGGCATTAATTTTGTACGTAAAAGAGTAGATGTTGAATTACTTAATAAAATACATAGAACTATGATCTCAGAAAAATTACAGAATGCTATCAACGAGCAGATTACTGCTGAAATGTGGTCTTCTAATCTGTATTTGTCCATGTCTTTCTATTTGAAGAAAGAAGGTTTCGACGGCTTCGCTTCTTGGATGAGAACTCAGTCACAGGAAGAGTTGCAGCATGCGTACGATTTGGCTGATTATTTGGCTAAACGTGGTGGCGCGGCTAAAGTAGACAAGATTGATGTCGTTCCACAAGGCTGGGGCAGTGTACAAGAAGTTTTTGAACATGTGTATCAGCACGAATGCCATGTTTCTGAACTGATTGATGAATTGGTCAATGTGGCTTCTGAAGTGAAAGATAAAGCTTCACAAGATTTCTTGTGGGGATATGTCCGTGAACAAGTTGAAGAAGAAGCTACTGCTCAGAACATCCTTGAAAAGATTAAGAAATGCGGTGATGCTGCCGGTATCCTTTATTTGGATGACAAATTGGGACAGCGTAAATAATCACGCCTGTTTTTCATGAAATATTAATCCTGAATGAAAGTCTGGAGTTATTTAGACTTTCATTCAGGATATTTTGTATCATAATCTTCCTATCCTTTTTGTTTTTCCGCTATAAACTTTATCTTTGCCTGTTGAAATAAACATAGAATCCGAGTAAAAATGGGGGATATAATATTAAGGGGGTGGAACTGGTGTCGCCGCTTCCGGCATCGTTGTGGGTATGGAGTTCATTCTCCGGCCGATTTCTTTTTTATCACGTTCGTGATATACGAACGTTTGCCTTTTTATGCCTACGGGCCGTTGCATCATTTGCGGCGGGTGGTAGCTTTTCTGCCTCATTACCGGGAAAAAGTAGATAAGTTTTTGTTTCGGCTGGTCAATTATCTTCGTCCTTCCGTATTGTGGGAAATCGGAACGGGGAGCGGCATGAGCACCCGTTATATGGCTGAAGCCCATACGGATATGCAGGTCTATACTTTTGCGAACGAACGGGAAGATGCCGTGAAACGAATCCTTTCTGGAAAATCCTCTATTGAATACGTGACGGGTGACTGTGATAAAGAGATGAGAAGACTGGTGGCCGAAGGAAAGAAGCCCGAGGTTGTGCATATTGCGCATACCGATGCGTACAAGAAAGTATATGAACAGCTGCTGCCGCTGACGGACAAGAATACCTGTTTTGTCATAGGTAGCCCTTATGCCACGCAGGAGAAAAAGAAATGGTGGAAGGAAGTGATTGCTGACCCGCGAACGGGAATCACTTTCGACCTGTATGATGTGGGGCTGGTATTTTTCGATAAGGAACGTGTGAAAGAGCACCGCATTGTGAACTTTCTTTGAGTATAACAGGAACCTTAAATTTAAAACGATATGAAACTGACTAAAATTTATACCAAAACGGGAGATAAGGGTACGACGTCACTGGTTGGAGGCGTACGGGTGTCCAAATCAGATGTACGTCTGGAGGCGTATGGTACAGTAGACGAACTGAATTCTACGCTCGGACTGCTGATTTCGGTGATGGACGATGTGGAGAGTGAAAGGCTGCTCCGGTTTGTGCAGCATAAGCTTTTCTCACTGGGTTCTTATCTGGCCACGGACATCGAAAAAATGGAACGCCCAGTAGAAAGTTCTATTTCCGAAGAGAACGTACATCGGCTGGAACAAGCCATTGATGAGATAAATGCATCGTTGCCTTCTTTAAAAGGTTTTATCCTTCCGGGAGGGAGTTATCCGGCTTCTGTCTGTCATGTGTGCCGTACGGTTTGTCGCCGGGCAGAACGGCGGATTCAGGCGCTGGAAGACACGCTTTCCTACGAACTGGATATGCAGGTGAAGTGTTTTATTAACCGATTGTCTGATTATTTGTTCGTTTTATCTCGAAGGTTAAATAATTTAACAGGAAAAAGCGAAATTTATTGGGATAAGCGTTGCGAGTGAAAGAATTTGTTATACATTTGTGACTCAATAAAACGGAAGTAAAACTGTTTAAAATTATATACTATGTATTGGACATTGGAATTGGCCTCAAAGCTGGAAGATGCTCCTTGGCCAGCAACTAAAGACGAGTTAATTGACTATGCAATGCGTTCGGGGGCTCCTTTGGAAGTTATCGAAAACTTGCAGGAAATGGAAGATGAAGGGGAAATTTATGAAAGTATAGAAGATATCTGGCCTGACTATCCGAGTAAGGAAGATTTCTTTTTCAACGAGGAAGAATATTAAACAGTAAATAGTCAAGAAGAACTTTTTGATGAGTCCAGGCAATATCAGACGCTAAGTCTGATATTACTTGGACTTTTTTCTGAACAAACGTTATATAAGGTCGGGAGACAGTAACTTGTTTCATTCAAAATTTGTTCTTATTACAGAAGATATTATTTTTGCAAAATAAGAAGATAAGGAAAATTTGATAACCCCTCATTATTTTGATTTTATGAAAAGAATATTATTGATGCTCCTGACAGCAGCCATGCTAACGCCGGCTTGTGGAAGCAAGGCGTCCAATAGCAATCAGACAGAAGCACAGAAAACTTCGGCGGAACAGACGAATGTGATACATCTGACTAAAGCCGAGTTTCTGACTAAGGTGTATAATTACGAAAAGAATCCTAAGGAATGGAAATATGAAGGCAAATTGCCGGCTATCGTCGATTTCTATGCTACCTGGTGTGGTCCTTGCAAGATGGTGGCTCCGATATTGGAAGAGCTGGCTGGAGAATACAAGGGAAAGATTGTAGTGTATAAGATTGATACGGACAAGGAACCGGAACTTTCTGCGGCTTTCGGTATCCGCAGCATCCCGACGTTGCTGTTCATTCCGGCAGAAGGTACGCCACAGGTTTCTCAGGGTGCCATGCCGAAGGATGCACTGAAGAAGGCCATCGACGAGTTCCTGTTGGGAAATAAGAAATAAACTCCCCGGTGTGGAAAAATGAAGCGTCCCCGAAGCCCAATTTGCTGGCTTCGGGGACGCTTCTTGTATAGTAGGATGCTTATTCTCTGTCGCTGTCTTCAATCAGTTCGCGGATGGTTTGATTGAGCTCATCCTCTTTGAGTAGTTCTTCCAGAGTGAGGTGCATGCGCCAGCGCCAGTAATGCCGCGGATGGGCAGGGATGTTGATGCGTTCGGCTTCCACATCTGGATTGCGCAGACGTTCACTGATGCTCATCCAGTCCTGCCAGGCCAATATGCAGAGCAGGGAAGGACTCTTCAGGTGATTGAATACAATGTCTTTGCAGAGCCATCCGGGAGCAGGCGAAGGAGTGCCTCCCATGTGGTGCATTTCATTGTGGTAGAAACGTTCGGTACGTGCAGGGTCTTCTTCCCACCAGCCGCGCAGGGTAGACATATCGTGCGTGCCGATGGTACATACCGACAGGAACGGATAGTTTTCTGTATGTCCGAACTCTTCGTTCATTTCTTTGGGCATACGCTGTATTTCGAGCGACAGAATCTGCAGTTGTTTCATGACCCAAGGCACGCATCCGGGTACCATACCGAGGTCTTCACCGCAGACCAGCATTGGAGTGGACTGGGTGAGTACCGGCAGTTTCTTCATGGCTTCCTGATACCAGAATTCGTTGTGTCGCTGATAGTAGTAATGGTTGTACAGATGGTTGAAGGCTTCCTGGTCTTTGGGTCTTAGTTGCTGGAACACGAAATCGTGTTGTACGGTAATGCGCGGATGATATTTCTCCGGATCATGGTGGTCGGGGATGAAGAGCACGTCACTGATGAGGCTGTAGAGACCTTCTTTTAGTTTCAGGCTTTCTTCGTCGTGCTTGTCACCGAACCAGGCTTCCACTTTCCGCTGGGTGTCAAATTCCGGACGCATGGCGTAGCGTCCTTCTGCTATCGGTTCGATAAAGGTGTTCCGCACCATTTCGCTTTGTGCCCCGAACAGTTTTTCCAATACGGTGTCGTCTATGAAGGGGCGGGTCATGAAGTCGGGGTCGAAATGGAGTCCGAAACTCTTGATTTCGTCCACACTGAGCGGAAGGGACGGTGAGAACTGCCCGAGCAGTCCGTGTACGGAATGGTCGGGAATTTCCCAGATACGGAAGAATCCCAAGATATGGTCGATGCGGTAGGCCGTGAAATATTCGGCCATTTTGGCAAAGCGGCGACGCCACCAGCGATAGTTGTCTTTTTCCATGGCTTCCCAGTTGTAGGTAGGGAATCCCCAGTTTTGTCCGTTGACGGAGAAATCATCGGGAGGAGCGCCGGCCTGTCCGTTGAGATGGAAGTAATGCGGTTCCACCCATGCTTCCACGCTGGTACGGCTGATGCCGATGGGAATGTCCCCTTTCAGCAGGATGCCCTTCTGACGCGCATAGGTGCTCACAGCCAGCAGTTGCACGTGGAGCAGGTATTGCAGGTAGTAGTAGAAAGCAATCTGCGGATAAGCTTTGTGTTCGGCCGTACACAGCTGGGCGATTTCGTCGGGCTGGTAGGTACTGTAAGCCGGCCATTGGTTGAAATCCGGAGTGCCGTATGAGTCACGCAGGTAGCAGAAGGCAGCGTATGGGCGCAGCCATTCTTCGTTGCGGCGGAAGAAATCCAGAAAATCTTCTGAAGCCAGTGTCTTTTTGCCTTCCTGTTTGTAAATCTGATGCAGGTAATTCAGTTTCAGCTGGGTGGACTGTTCATAATCCATCATCGAGAAAGAGTTCACCTTGAGCCGTTCCTTCTCGAAAGCTTCGGCAGCTTTTTTGTTTTTGAGTGCCGGAAGCTGGCGAAGGTCGATGTACATCGGGTGGAACGCATAGATGGAAATGCTGTTATAGGGATAAGAGTCTGTCCATTTTCCTGTCAGTGTGGTATCGTTGATGGGCAGAATCTGGATGGCTCTCTGCTTGGTCTGGCAAGCCCAGTCCATCAGCTTCTTCAGGTCGCCGAAATCCCCCATGCCGCAGCTTCCTTCCGAGCGGAGGGAGAATACGGGGATGGCGCAGCCGGCAATCCGGTGAGGGGTATCCTCGAAGAACACCTCCGTTTCCATGGGCAGGTAAGTTTCGCCGCGTTGGAGTGGCTGGAGGGAAAAGGTCCGGTTGGGCCGTGTTTCCCATTTCTCCACGGCACCGCTTTCTTCCTGCAGGGCCACGAACTTATACTCAAACGGGAATTGCAGGGTGGAGGCATCCAGTGTCAGATGCCATACGTTGGGCTGTACTTCCTTCATCCGGAGCGGACGGCAGTATTCCCAGTTGCCTAAGGCCGCGCAGCTGCCGATGATTCCCAACTGTTGTTTCCGGTTGCGCAGTCCCGGACAGAGCGCCCGGAAGGTGATGCAGCGTCCGGCGTCGTTGGAGAGTTTGGTCGGTTGTTGCGGTATATATGCGTGGTTGAAGGCCGAAGTGTAGAGATAGGCATTTTGCGGCAGGTCTCTCCAGCAGTCTTCAATCAGGTAATGGTGCTGTTGTATGTTGCCCGGGTAGAAAGAGTGGGGAATGGCTCCAAATTCTTTTCGTGTCACCTTTCCGTGCAGCTTGACGGCATAGCGGTAAGTGATGGGTTCGGAGGAATGGAAGTCGCAGTCTGCCATTCCTGTCCATTCTTCCCCGTTGCGGGTAGTCATTTCTACGGCGTGTTGTATCTGTTGCTGGTGGAGGAAGACACAGAGGCTTTCTCCCCAGCCCGTACGGTATTGTATGCGAAAAGTAATTTTCATATCGTATGTATTAGTTTGTGGCTTTTTGTTTTGCTCAAAAGTAATGAATCTGATGGAGTTGTGCAAATAAAAAACTCCGGATGTCCTTGCGGAATCCGGAGTTTCCCTCTGTAAGATGTGAGGCTGGATTTAAAATAATGAATTAAGAAAAAATTGAATCATGCGTCGATATTTGCATACGTCGCATTCTTCTCGATAAATTCACGTCGTGGACCTACATCGTCGCCCATCAGCATGGAGAAGATGTAGTCGGCTTCGGCCGCATTTTCAATGTTCACTTGTTTCAGGATACGGGTTTCCGGATTCATGGTGGTTTCCCACAGCTGTTCCGGGTTCATTTCACCCAAACCTTTGTAGCGCTGGGTGTGGATGCCTTGTTCGCTTCCGTCACCGTATTTCTGGATGAAAGCCTGACGGGCTTCGTCTGTATAGCAGTATTCACTGATTTTTCCTTTGCTGCATTTATACAACGGCGGAGTGGCGATGTACAGGTGTCCGCCCTGGATAACCTCGGGCATGTAGCGGTAGAACAGTGTCATGATCAGGGTGTCGATGTGAGAACCATCGACATCGGCATCGGTCATGATGATGACTTTGTGGTAGCGCAGCTTGTCGATGTTGGCTTTCTTGCTGTCTTCTTCTCCGTCCACTCCGAAGCGTACGCCCAGTGCCTGGATGATGTTGTTCACTTCGTCGCTTTCGAATGCCTTGTGCCACATGGCTTTTTCCACGTTCAGAATCTTACCGCGCAGCGGCAGGATGGCCTGGAACTGACGGCTTCGTCCCTGTTTGGCAGAACCGCCGGCCGAATCACCCTCGACGAGGAACAGCTCACATTCTTCTGCCACACGGCTGGAACAGTCGGCCAGTTTACCCGGCAGTCCGCCTCCGCCCATCGGGCTCTTGCGCTGTACTGATTCGCGGGCCTTGCGGGCAGCCACACGTGCGGTGGCAGCCAGTACCACTTTGTCGACAATGATTTTGGCTTCTTTCGGATGTTCTTCCAAGTAGTTGGTCAGAGCTTCGCCCACCGCCTGGTTTACGGCACCGCTCACTTCGTTGTTGCCGAGCTTCGTCTTGGTCTGACCTTCGAACTGCGGTTCGGCCACCTTGACAGAAATCACGGCGATCAGTCCTTCACGGAAATCCTCTCCGGAAATTTCCACTTTGGCTTTTTCAAGTGCCTTGCTCTCTTCGGCATATTTTTTCAGCACACGGGTCAGGGCCATACGGAAACCGGCTTCGTGCGTACCACCTTCAATGGTGTTGATGTTGTTTACATACGAATGCAGGTTTTCGCGGAATCCCGTGTTGTACATGATGGCACACTCGATAGGAATTCCCTGTTTTTCCGTGTTCAGGTAAATTACGTCGTCAATCAGCGGTGTATTGTTGGAGTTCAGGAAACGTACGAACTCTTTCACTCCTTCTTCGGAGTGGAACACTTCCTGCTTGTAAGAACCGTCTTCTTCCTTCACACGCTTGTCGGTCAGCGTGATGGTGATGCCTTTGTTCAGGTAGGCCAGTTCGCGCATACGCGCCTGAAGGATGCTGTATTTGTATTCAGTGACCGTGAAGATGCTGGCATCGGGCCAGAACGTCTGTCGGGTACCGGTGAGGTCGGTGGTGCCCACTTCCTTGACCGGATAGAGCGGCTTTCCGCAAGCATATTCCTGCTGGTACACTTTTCCGTTGCGGAAGACGTTGGTAATCATGTGGGTAGACAGGGCATTTACGCATGAAACACCCACTCCGTGCAAACCTCCGGATACCTTGTAAGAACCTTTGTCGAACTTACCTCCGGCATGGAGTACAGTCATTACGACTTCAAGGGCTGATTTTTTTTCTTTCTGGTGGAAATCGACCGGAATACCTCGACCGTTGTCCTGTACGGTAATCGAGTTGTCTTCGTTGATGGTTACTTCTATATGTGTACAATAACCGGCAAGGGCTTCGTCAATGGAGTTGTCTACTACCTCGTAGACCAAGTGATGCAAGCCTTTTTCGCTGATGTCGCCGATATACATGGCGGGGCGTTTACGAACGGCCTCCAGTCCTTCCAACACCTGGATACTGCTGGCCGAGTAGTTGCTTCCGCTGTTCTGTGTCAGTTCTTCACTCATGTTTTTTTCTTCGTTTTTTTAAGCTTTCAAAGATACTAAAAAAAACTGGTATAAACCGATTTTCAGCACTCTAAAAATCGTGAAAAAGACATGAAGCAGGTAGATACGACAAAAGGCCAGATGACGACATCCAGCCTTAATATCTTTTTACGTCAAGCGTAAACTTAAGCCAATTTGCTGATATAAGCAGCCAGTTTAGACTTCAAGTTAGCAGCTTTGTTCGCATGGATAATGTTGCGCTTAGCCAGCTTATCCAACATTTTCTGTACACTAGGATACAATGCAACAGCTTCAGCTTTGTCTGTAGTTGCACGAAGTTTCTTCACTGCATTGCGCATTGTCTTCGCATAATATCTGTTGTGAAGTCTTCTTTTTTCTTCCTGTCTGATTCTCTTAATAGATGATTTGTGATTTGCCATCTCGACTAATCTTTAATATTGTTCGTGATTTCTGTTTATTATGTAGCCCGTGGGGGAATCGAACCCCCCTTTCAAGAATGAAAATCTTGCGTCCTAACCGATAGACGAACGGGCCATCCTTTGTCTCAGGAAGACCTCCTGATTCTTTACGAGGATACTTATCTCTCGTTTGCGGATGCAAAGGTAGGAAGAATTTTCTAAACTCCAAAACATTCCTGATTTTTTTTTGTTTGTTCCGGCGTGATTTTCCGTTTGAACCGGCCCGATTGAGGTTGGAAGGAAGGGGAAAATGGATTTAACTCGGGCTGGCAGGAGCTTTTTGGGAGATGCTTGTGCGTATTCTTTCGGATATAGTGAGGTATTCTCTGTTTCACAGTGCAGGATTTGTATCCCACACTGTGGGATATGTATTTCACACTGTGGTTTTTGTATCCCACACTGTGGTACAGAGAAATCTTTATAGATTTTGTTTGTTTAGTATAAGTACTTTTTCTATCTTTCGCCCTTAAAAATGGATATTATATAAGGTAGATTGAGAAATGAAGGACTATAAATTGAAGTCTGTAGGCATTTACAACGG
>ULMR01026777.1_pt1 | contig 17673 bp, 17 predicted proteins | sample 1951711 | NCBI WGS metagenome assembly ULMR01 (sample SAMEA4835556, study PRJEB28245) | human gut metagenome | biome: gut microbiome; material: fecal sample | place: Denmark | collected 2008 | reverse complement strand
TTGGTATAAAAACAATTTAACTGCTTATACAAAATATGTAAGTAAAGATGCAGTATATTGTAATGATAGAAGTCTTGCAAGTGGAGAGACTTATTCAACAACAAAGAAATTTAATTATGCTCCATTGGAAAGAATATATGGAAATAAACAACCAACATATAATTGTACAAACATGAGTGATGCATTCAGCGTAAATAATACAAGTGCAAAACTAGATTATCCTGTTGGATTAATGACAATAGATGAGTTAAGTTATGCAGGAGGAGAAGGTGGTATTACATTAGATGCACCATATGCATGGTATTACACTAATGCAAATGGAAAAAGTATTACAGGCAGTGAACCATTTAGGTCCTTTTCCCCTAGTGGCTGGGGTGGGTATCGCTCGGACGTTTTGGGCGTCGTTGGTTCTGGTGAACCTGGCTACTTGCTCAGCTTCGGCGTGGCCGACTCGTTGGTAGTGCGTCCCTCAGTATCTCTCTCGTCTTGTAATCTGATATCCAGAGGAAATGGAAGCCCTGAAAACCCTTACGAGATTTATACAGGTAGTGGAGTATGTGAATGATCCCGTTAACTTAACTGTGTCTAACGATTACTATAAAGTATAAATGTTAAAATAAAAATTGATAAATTTGTTAATGTTAAATTGATAATTATTATCAGTTTTTTTGTTATAATTATACTTAATTTCTATATACTTCATGTTTTTTTTATTAAATATTTTGTTCTCAAAATTGTTGATAAAAGTATGATTATGTGGTAGAATATTAGGTGCTTTGAAAAATAAACACCTTTAGGGATTTTACTTGCTAGTGCTTAATTGTGCAAGTATTTAGAACTATTGGGAAGAAAAACGAAAGGAAGAGTGATATTATGACAGTTGTGTCAAAAAGTTATTTATTAGAAGCAGGTGTTCATTTTGGACATCAAACTAAAAGATGGAATCCTAAAATGAAGGAGTATATCTTTGCAGCAAGAGATGATATTTATATTATCGATTTAGAGAAAACAGTAAGAAAGTTAGAAGAAGCTTATAGTGCTTTATATGAAGCATGTAAGGATGGTGGAAAAGCTTTATTTGTTGGAACTAAGAAACAAGCTAGTGAAGCTAGTATTGAAGAAGCTACTAGATGTGGAGGATACTATGTAACTGAAAGATGGTTAGGTGGTACTCTTACAAACTTTAAGACTATTAGAGAAAGAATTAATAGACTTGATGAAATTGAGAAAATGAAAAGTGAAGGTAAGTTTGAATTACTTCCTAAAAAAGAAGTTGCTAAACTACAAAAGGAATATGATAAATTAAATAAGATTCTTTGTGGTATTAGAGAAATGAAGAAATTACCTCAAGCAGTTATAGTAACTGACCCTAGAATAGAATTAAATGCAGTAAGAGAGGCTAAAAAATTAGGTATTCCTACATTTGGTATTGTTGATACTAATAGTGATCCTGATTTAGTAGATTATGTTATTCCAGGAAATGATGATGCTGTAAGAGCAGTTAAAGTTGTACTTGGTGTACTTGCTAATGCTGTGTGTGAAGGAAATAATTTACCACTTGATGATTATATAACTGAAGAAGAATTTGTTAAACCTAAAAAGAAAGAAACAAAAAAAGAAGAAGTAACTGTTACTGTTAAAGAAGTAGAAGAACCAGTTATGGAAGAAGTTAAATATGAAGATATGAAACTTAGTGAATTAAAAGCTATAGCTAAAGAACAAGGTGTTAAAGGTTATAGTTCTATGAAAAAAGATGAACTATTAAATATTTTAAAGTAAGAAAAGGAGTGTAATTATGGATATTAAAGCAAGTGATGTAAAAACTTTAAGAGATATGACTGGTGCAGGTATGCTTGACTGTAAAAAAGCATTAACTGAAACTAATGGTGATATTGATAAAGCTGTTGATTATTTAAGAGAAAAAGGTATTAGTAAGGCTGCTAAGAAGCAAGATAGAATTGCTGCTGAAGGATTAGCTAATATTTATATTGATGGTAATAAAGCAGTTATTCTTGAAGTAAACTCTGAAACTGACTTTGTTAGTAAGAATCAAGAATTTCAAAATATGGTTAAAACTATTGGTGAAACTATATTAAAAAATGATGTTTCTACTGTAGAAGAAGTATTAAGTTTAAGTACTGGAGATGTTAGTGTTAATGATTTAATTATTAATGAAACAGCAACTATTGGAGAAAAATTAAGTTTAAGAAGATTTGCTCTTCTTACTAAAAATGATGATGAAGTTTTTGGAAGTTATTTACATATGGGTGGAAGAATTGCTTCATTAGTTATTGTAAAAAATGGTAATGAAGAAATTGCTAAAGATGTAGCAATGCAAAGTGCTGCAATGAAGCCAAAATATGTTAATAGAGATGAAGTTCCTAATAGTGAAGTTGAACATGAAAGAACTGTTTTAACTGAACAAGCATTAAATGAAGGTGCTAAAAAAGAATTCGTAGATAGAATAATTGCAGGAAGATTAAATAAATTTTTTGCTGAAATTTGCTTAGTAGAGCAAGCATTCGTAAAGGATGGAGATTTGACTGTTCAAGCATACTTAGATAAGACTAATAGTACAGTTAGTAAAATGGTACGTTATGAAGTTGGAGAAGGTATGGAAAAGAGAAATGATGACTTTGCAAGTGAAGTTATGAGTCAAATTAACAATGCATAAATTAATTAAAATAAATGTTAGTAAAAGTAGCCTGTATGTTATTATAGGCTTCTTTTTAATTCTTCTATTTTATCAAGATATGAAAACACCTAAAGTGAATGATTTGGCTTTAGTAAATAATAAAATGCTTACGAATGTTAATGGACAAGAACTTTTAGATATACTTGAATCTAAAACTGGAGTTGTTTTGGTTGTTAATGATAAAGTAGATATTAATAGAATATTAGACATTTTAATAAATTATAAAACTAATGAGAATATTTATGTATATAATGCTAAATATGATGAAGTTGTTTTAGGACTAGATGATGAAGAAAATGTAATTATTAAGCAAGAACCTTCTAAAATATATAATAAAATCTTAGACGAACTTGGAAGTTATGCTGACAAATATTATGTTTATGATAGTTGGAATACTCCAATTGATACTGGGTATTTGAGAATGTATACTCCTATGGTAATGTTTGTTAAAGAAGGTAATATATTATTTAGTAGTTCTATAGTGGATGATAGTATTACTGATGAAGATTTAAATGTTTTATATAAAAAAGGTTTTAGTTTACTTAAAGTAAGTTAAAGTGGATTTTTCCACTTTTTTTATTTATAAAAAAACACAATATAGAATTGTCTATTTCTGAACACAAGTTGGACCAAAGATTTCTCTTCATTTTCAATATGACAAAAATATTTATTAAAAAAACTTTACAATTAAAATGTAAAGTAATGTGAAAATTTATTTTTTTATTAAAATGTACTTTACTTAGTAATAAGTTTAGAGTAAAATAGTGGTAGGTAGTGGAGTGAAGTGGAAGAAAGTGGGGGATTACAATGCTAATGGGTGAGTTTAATCATAGTATTGATGATAAGAATAGACTTATTATTCCTTCTAAACTTAGAAATGAACTTGGTAATGAAGCTGTTATTACTAGGGGACTTGATAAATGTTTATTCATTTATTCTAAGAAAGAATGGGAAAGTATTGTAAGTAAACTATCTAATTTGCCATTTACTAAGAAAAGTGTAAGAGATTTTAATAGATTTTTCTTAAGTAGTGCTTCTACTATTGTATTCGACAAGACGGGTCGAGTAAATTTATCTCAGTCTTTACTAAATTATGCTAATTTAACTAAAGAATGTGTTATTATTGGCGTAAATGATAGAGTTGAAGTTTGGGATAAAAATGAATTTGATACTTTCATATCTTCTAATTTAGATAATTTTAGTGATATGGCTGAAAATTTATTTGAAGGAGGACAAGATGCATAAGAGTGTATTACTTATTGAGAGTATTAATGGATTAAATATTAAACCAGATGGAACTTATATAGATTGTACATTAGGGTATGCTGGTCATTCAGGGGAAATATTAAAGAGATTAGAAACTGAGGGGTTTTTATTCGCCTTTGATCAAGATGAGGAAGCTGTTAATTTTAGTTATGATAAGCTTTCTAAGATAGGTAATAATTTTAAAATATTTCATACTAATTTTAGAAATATTAAAGAGTGTATTACTGATAAAGTTGATGGTATTTTATTTGACCTTGGAGTGAGCAGTCCTCAACTTGATGATGCTTCAAGAGGATTTAGTTTTCATAAAGATGCACCTCTTGATATGAGAATGGATAAGAGACAGGAGTTAGATGCTTATAAAGTAGTTAATACTTATCCTTTAGAAAAATTAATTGATATTTTATATATTTATGGAGAAGAAGTAAATGCTAAAAGTATTGCTAAGGGAATTATTAGTAATAGACCAATTAATACTACTTTAGAACTAGCTGATGTTATTAAAGAGAATGTTCCTATTAGTTATAGAAAAAAGAGTAATCCTTGTAGAAAGACTTTTCAAGCAATTAGAATTGAAGTTAATTCTGAACTTAGTATATTAGAGAGTAGTTTAATGGATGCGTTTAGTTTACTTAAACCTAATGGAAGAATGTGTGTTATTACTTTTCATAGTTTAGAAGATAGAATAGTTAAGAATGTTTTTAAAAAACTATGTAGTGATGACATTAATAGTAAGAATTTACCAGTAGTTCCTCTTGAGATGAGGGCTAAGGCTAAACTTATTACTAAAAAACCTATTATACCTGGTGGTAGTGAATTAGAGTTAAATAATAGAAGTAGAAGTGCTAAATTAAGAATAATAGAAAAATTATAAAAAGGAGAATATTTATGGCTAGAAAGAAGAATAAAAAGTTATTGAAGGGAGAAAGAGTACTAAGAACTTTTATATTACTATTAATTATTGGTAATATATTTGGTACATCTTTTAGTATGGCTCTTCTTTCTAAAACTAATATAGAAGTTGAAAGTATTAGAAAAAAAATATCTAAGCAAGAAAGTTTAAATCAAAGTTTAGAGATGAAAATAAATGAACTAGCAAGTTTTGATAATGTAGAAGGTATTGCATCACTATATGGTTTGGAGTATAATAATAGTAATGTTAGAACAATAAATGAATAAGGAAGGTGTTAACATTGAAGAAAACAAGAACTGTAAAAATTAGTAAATATTTTTTACTTGTTGTTGTTTTTTTGTTTGGTCTTATAATTTTAAAACTTAGTTATATTGTATTAAGTCCTAAAGTAGATGGAATTAGTTTAAGTGAGTTTGCATCTAATAGGAATACTGTTAAAGAAACTATAGTAGCACCTAGAGGAACAATATATGATAGTTTAGGAAATACTCTTGCAGTTAATGTTAACTCTTATACAGTTATTGCATATTTAAGTGAATCTAGAGAAGACGATAGAGTTAAAGATAAAGAAGGAACTGCTAAAGCACTTAGCCCTCTTATTAATATGACTGAAGAGAGTATTCTTAGTTTACTTAATATTGAAGGAGTTTATCAAGTGGAACTTGGACCTGGGGGAAGAGGTATTACTGAATTAGTAAAGGAAAATATTGAAAAACTTAATTTACCTGGAATAGATTTTATTAAAAGTGTAAAGAGGTATTATCCTAATAGAAATTTTCTTAGTTATACTTTAGGTTATGCTAAAACTAATGATGATGGGGAAATTGTTGGAGAGATGGGACTTGAAAGACAATATAATAAAGATTTAACTGGTATTAATGGGTCAAGAACTTTTGAAAGTGATATATATGGTTATAAGATAGCTAATACTAATGAAGAAGTGATAGAAGCTAAGAATGGAAAGGATATTTATTTAACAATAGATACAAATATTCAAATGTTTACTGAACAAGCAATGAAAACATTAGAAACAGCAAGTTCTATGGAATGGGCTAGTATAAGTGTTGTTAATGCTAAAACCGGGGAAATTCTTGGAATTAGTTCTAATCCTAGTTTTGATCCTAATGTAAAAAATATAACTAGTTATTATGATCCTTTTATTAGTTATACTTATGAACCTGGTAGTACTATGAAAACATTTAGTTTTATGGCTGCAATTGAAAATGGTTTATATGATGGAGAAGAAAAATATAATTCTGGAAGTATTAAAGTAGGAGAATATACTATAAAAGACTGGAATAAGACTGGATGGGGTAGTATTAGTTTTAATGAAGGATTTTATGGAAGTTCGAATGTTGCTGCAACTCTTCTTAGTCAAAGGTTAGGAAGAGATAAGTTAAAAGATTTTTATAGAAGTTTAGGTTTTGGTAAAAAGACTGGTATTGATTTACCTAATGAACAAAGTGGTAAGATAGACTTTAATTATGATATAGAAGTTGCTAATGCTAGTTTTGGACAAGGTATGAGTATTACTGCTATTCAAATGGTACAGGCTATGACTAGTATTAGTAATGATGGGGAAGTAATTAAGCCTTATATAGTTAAAAAGATAGTAGATTCTAATACAAAAGAAGTTTTAGTTGAGAATAAAAGAACTGTTGTTAAGAGAGTTGCTAGTAAAGAGACTGTTAATCAAGTTAGAGATTTACTTGATGGGGTAGTTAATAATTTGCAGTCTATTACAGCAAGTGGGCATAGGTATAGAACTGATAAAGTTAGGACTATTGGTAAAACTGGTACTGCTGAAATTGCTGGAGATGGTGGATATTTAACTGGTAGTATAAACTATGTAAGAAGTTTTGCTGGAATGTTTCCATATGAAGACCCACAAATTATTGTGTATGTTGTTGCAAGTAAGATTAGTGATAATTTATTAATTGCTAAAGCAACTAAACAACTAGTGGAAGATACTAGTACATATTTAGGAATAGTTAGTAGTGAAGTTTCTCCAACAGGTGATAATTATACACTTAAAAGTTATGTTAATAGAGATGTAGTTAGTTCTATAGAAGAGTTAGAAAGTATTGATTCTAATGTTATTTTAATAGGAGATGGAACTAAAGTAATTAGTCAGTATCCTAAAAAAGGAACTATTATTAATTCTAATGATAAAGTATTTTTGGTAACAAATGGTACTAATTATAAATATACTAATATTGAAGGATTTTCTAGAAGTGACTTAGATGTGTATTCAAAGTTACTTGGTGTTAACTTTAACTATAATGGTTATGGATATGCATTTGGTACTAATTTAAAAGGAAGAGATGTTGTTAAAGGAGAAACTATTGATATTAATTTAAAAGTAAAATATTTAGAAGTAGAAGATAATTCGACAAATAGTGACTTGTAAATATAGTATACTCTTAATGGTGATGTTATGAGAGTGTACTATATTTTTTTAATTAAGAAAAGTGTTTATGATATAACTAAGAATAATCCTGAAAAGTTATATAAGACTTTAGAAAATATTTATTTACTTGATAAAGAAGATATGTATTTAGGATATAAGATGTTTGATAAAATATGTAAATGTTTACCTAAAAATAATTTTAATAAATTAGTAAGAGATACTAATATAGAGAATTTATGTTATTCAAATAATAAGAATACTCATGTTATTAATGATTTTTTAAATAATGAAGTTACTAAAATGATTATTAAGAATAGTCATATAGTTGTTAAAAGTAATAGTATTTATCCAACACTTTTTAATAGTATTAAAAGTATTCCTAATTTGTTTGTATGTGATTTTGTTAATATGGATTATTTCTATTTAAAGAAGGTTAATTATATAAGATAGTTGTATTTTGTTAAAAAATTTTATATAATGTTATTAGGAGGCGTAGAAATGATTTGGGATATATTATATGTTCTATTAGGACTTATTGTAGGAATTATTGCTGGGTTTTTAATAGCGAGAAAAGTTATGACTAAAGAGTTAAAGAAAAATCCACCAATTAATGAAGAAATGATTAAAACTTTAATGAAAGGGATGGGAAGAACTCCTAATCAAAAACAAGTTAATCAATTAATGAAACAAATGAGCAAATTTAATTAATTTGCTTAATTTTTTAGGAGGAAATATGTTAAAAGAAGTATTAAGTGATTTACGTGAGTATTATTTAAATGAAGAGTATTATGTTAACAAGGTTAAAGAATTAATTTTTGGTATTAAATAAAGTACTTGATATTATGTATAAAATTTGGTATAATTTTATATGTGTAATGGGGCTGTATTGATTCGACAGAGTAGTTGTACGTATGGATACAAGTAGTAGGCGTACTTAAAACGCAAAATAAAATAATCGGAAACGATTTTAATTTTGCTCCTAGTTTTGCCTAGTTAATGGTACTGGAGGTTCAGTTTATTCTTTGTCCATGAGAATAAGTACTGGACTCATAAAAATGGACTATACTATATAATTGTTTAGGTTATATAATGAAATTATTCTAAACTTAGGCTAGTACTGGAATGTTGGCTCTCCAAGGTACTAGATGAAAATTTAAACCAACTAAACTTGTAAAAACGTCTGTATGGTTGATGCTTTGGACACGAAGTCGCACTTCGTCAGCTCCACCAAAAATAGTAAGTTATCCCCTTTAATGGGGTTTTATTATACATTTAATTTACAAAGTAAAACATATTGGAAGTAATATGTGGTATACTTATAATGGATGGTGATATTGTGAAAGTTATAGTAACTGCTGGAGGAACTGGAGGACATATTTATCCTGCTTTAAGTGTTATTGAAAAAATATTAAGTGAAAAAGGTAATGAAGTATTATATATTGGTACTAAAAATAGAATGGAAAGTAAGTTAATTCCTGAAAAAGGTATTCCTTATGTTGGACTTGATATTTATGGTTTATCTAAAACTAATATACCAAGAGATATTAAGAATATTTATTTAATAATGAATTCATATAATAAGTGTAAAAAAATTATGAAGGAGTTTAAACCAGATTATGTTATAGGTTTTGGAGGGTATGTGACTTTGCCTGTTTTACTTGCTGCTCATAAGTATAAAATTAGGTGTGCTATACATGAACAAAATAAACTTCCTGGTAAAACTAATAGATTTCTAAGTAAATATGTTGATACTACTTTTGTTTCTTTTGATGAAAATAATAATTATTTTAAAAATGAAGTTATATTAAGTGGTAATCCATGTGGGGAAAAGGCTATTACTACAAAAAAAGTTGATAAGACTACATTAGGTTTTGATAAAAATAAGAAATTAATTATTATAGTAATGGGTAGTTTGGGTAGTGAAGTAGTTAATAATAGATTAAAGGATTTTATTACTAATTTTAATGATAAAGATAAAGAAATACTTTTTATTACGGGTAACTCTAGTTATGAAGAATTTAGTAATATAAAAAATGATGGAGTAAAAATTGTTCCTTTTATAAATGATTTGAGTGGTCTTATGTCTAGTGCAGATATAATTATATCTAGGGCTGGTGCTTCTACAATAAGTGAGATTTTAGCTCTTAATAAGCCTTCAATATTAATACCTAGTCCTTATGTTGCTAATAATCATCAATATTATAATGCTTTAGAACTTAAAAATAAGAACTTGTGTTATATGATCGAGCAAAAAGACTTAGATACCAATAGTTTAAATGAAGGTATTAAGTATATTTTAATGAATGAAAAAGATATGATTAATAATTTAAAAAATGAACCTAAACTTAATGCAAGTACTATTATTGTTAATAAAATATTAAACAAATAATAGTTAAATATAGATATGATTCTTGGGGTAATATAATTAGTATTAAAGATAACTTTAGTAAAGATGTTTATAGAGTTTAATGTTAATAGTTGAAGAAATAGTAAAAAAATTGTATAATTTATATAGTAGGAGATAAGAGATGGTTAAAAAGGTTAAAAGAAAATTTAATTTTAAAAAATTTTTGATGTTTTTACTTATTCTATGTATGTTAGTACTTTTTGGTATTTATATTACTAAAAAACCTATTAAAAGTATATTAGTTAAGGGAACATATTTTTTGACTGATGAAGATGTAATAGAAGAGGCTAATATAGAAAATTATCCATCTTTTGTCAAGACTACTAGTTTAGGTATTAAGAAAAAGTTAAGTAATTTATCACTAGTAAAAAGTGTTAAAGTAAGTAAAGAGTTCGGGTATAGATTAGTTATTGATATAACTGAATATAAAGTGCTTTTTAAAATTAGAAGTAGTAATGAATATGTACTTGATACTGGTAAAAGAGTAAGTGATTTAGATTTATTTGTACCTATACTTATTAATTATGTACCTGATGAAATATTTAGTAAAACTATTCAAATGTTTAGTAGGGTAGATGAAGATGTAATTTTAAAAATTAGTGAAATAGAGTATAGTCCTAATGATTATGATAAAGAGAGGTTTATATTGTATATGAATGATGATAATGTTGTATATATTACTTTAAATAAGATAAAAGAGTTTAATGATTATAATAAGATAAAAGATCAACTCGGTAGTCATAAGGGTGTACTATATTTAGATAGTGGGAACTATTTTGAAATTAAGGAATGATGTGTACATAATAAGATACACATTTTTTGTTGAAAATTTATTTAATATGTATTATAATATTATAGTTTTAGAAAGAGGGTATTAGAAATGGAAAAGATGTTAGTTTTTGGACATATTAATCCTGATACAGATTCAGTTACTGCTTCAATTACTTTGGCTAATTTAAAAAGGAAAATGGGTTTAAATGCTGAAGAAAGAGTATTAGGTGATATTAATAAAGAGACTAAATTTGTTTTAGATTATTTTAATGTTAAAGAACCTAGGTATTTAAATGATACTAAACTTAGAATAAAAGATATGGATTATAGAAAAAATTGTTTTATTAATGAGTATTCATCTATTATGGAAACTTATGACTATATGATGGAGAATAATACAACTGGTGTTCCAATAGTAGATGAAGATAAGAAGTTTATTAGTTTAGTAACGGCTAAAGATATATTAAATAAGAGTATATTTAGTAATGATGTTTCACTGATTACAAGTTATGATAATATTATTAAGACTATTAATGGTAAAGAAGTAGTTAGAGTAAGTGACGAAATAGAAGGTAGTATTAAAGCAGCTGCTTTTGCACATGCCACATTTGAAAGTAATGTTAATTTAACTAGAGATGATATTATTATAGTAGGAGATAGACATTATATTATTGAACTTGCTATTAAGTCTAAAGTTAAATTACTTATTATAGTGGGTGGAAATACTCTTAAAAAGGATGAAATTAAGTTAGCTAAAAAGAATAAAGTAAATGTTATTTTAACTGATTTAAATACTTTTGAAACTTCCAGAATTATTTTAAATAGTAATTATGTTAAGAAGTTAGCAAGTAAAACTAATTATGTTTTATATGAAAAAGATAGTTATGATGATTTTATGGAAAAGAGTAAAAGTTTAAAAGTAGATAATTATCCAGTAGTAGATAAAAATCTTGTATGTAAAGGGTTATTAAGAAAGAGTGAACTTGGTAAAAGTAATAAAAGAAAAGTTATATTAGTTGATCATAATGAAATAGAACAGTCTGCAATTGGGCTTGAGGAGGCAGAGATTATTGAAATAGTTGATCATCATAAGATAGGTAGAGTTAGTACAAAAGTTCCGATTAATTTTAGAAATATGGCTGTAGGTAGTACTAATACAATTATTTATGAATTATATAAAGAGAATAAAGTAAAGATTAGTAAAGAGATGGCTGGACTTATGATTAGTGGTATAATAAGTGATACTTTACTTTTAAAGAGTCCTACAACTACTATACATGATAAGAATGCAGTTAAGGCTTTAAAGAAGATTTGTAAATTAAATATTAATAAGTATGGTATAGAAATGTTTAAGGCTGGAACTAGTTTAGAGGGAATGAGTGTTAGTGATATACTTAATTTAGATAGTAAAACATTTAAAAATAATGATATTACATTTACTGTAAGTCAGGCATTTACTCTTGATATTTTAGAAATACTTAATGATAAAGATAAGTATTTAGATGAAATTGATAATATTATGAATGATTCTAAAGTAGATGCATATGTTTTTGTTATAACTGATATTATAAAGAATGGTAGTTATCTTTTATACAATAAAGAATGCGAAGAAAGTATTAGAAAGGCTTTTAATTTGAAGAAGGTTAGTGAAGGAGTATTTGTTAAAAATGTAGTGTCTAGAAAGAAACAAATAGTTCCAGTATTAATCGATAGTTTAGAAAAATAGACTCAGTTTTGATTTACTGAGTCTTTTTAATATCATCAATTGTTACTTTACTATTATGTGGAATTGGTTTCCATTCAACTTTCATAAATAATGCAAAGTATGTTGAGTATCTTCCAATTATATCGAATGTTGGCCAAGTTAGGCAGTATAATATTTTTTTATGAAGTGGCATTGGTTTGATGTTTTTGTGTTCTATTATGAATAAGTAAATGGCAACCCATATTTTTTCAAAGTATGAACCTATCCTATAAAGTATTCTAAACCATAAGTTAATAAGTAATCCTATTAGAAAAGCATTTATTCCTGGATTAACTGCTACTTTAATAGTGAATAATTTTCTTAGTGCTTTTGCTAAGTATGTTCCTCCTTGGAAGAAGTTAACATCAATTCCTGTGTTATACATATAACATGCACCCATGAACCATATAACTATTAACCATCTAAATATATTGAATACACTAAGTGGTGTTAACTGCATTAATGTGTCATATGAAGCAAATCTGTGTCTTATATTTTCAATTATATTAAGTATGAATTCTTTAAAAGTTTTACTTTTATTTTTTTTGTTTACTGAAGTTTCTCCCCATTTTGTTCTTATATACCATTTACCTAAAAATATGTTTATAAATAGGTAAGGGCCACTTTCAACAAATGCTTGTAAGTGTCCTTTACTCCAACGTATTCTTTGACGAAGTGCAACTTTTAAACTTGTTGGTTGTTCATCATAAAACATTGCTTTATCTTGATAAGTTATTTGGTAACCTTGCGCTACTGCATCAGCTGTAAGAGCTCTGTCTTCTGTAAGACTTGTATAATGCCAACCATTTTTGACTATTTCATTAGTAAACAAGAATCCTGTTCCTTGAATGTTAGTGGCTAAATGTAATACACTTCTTGCACGGTGATTTGCTCTTATACTTCTAATCCAGTGTAGTGCATATGTTGAAGCAATCCAGTTTTCATCAAAGTTCTTAGTGTTTCTGTATGAAGTGATTATCTTTTCTCCACTATCAAAAGCATCATTCATTCTACTAATGTAGTCAGTATTAAGCAAGTTATCTGCATCAAATATAAAGTATCCTTCAAAACTCATTCTACCATAGTCTTCTTCAATTCTATCAAGTAAGTATTCAAGTGCATATCCTTTAGTTCTATGTTCATTATCAAATCTTTCGTAGCACACTGCACCATGATTTCTTGCTATTTCTGCTGTGTTATCTGTACAGTTATCTGCTACTACAAATGTTGTAACTAAACTCATATCATAGTCTTGTTTGTTAATACTATCAATTAAGTTACCTATAACATTCTTTTCATTTCTTGCTGCAATTAGAATTGCATATTTGTGTTTATTTTTAGCAGGTTTAAACTTTCTTGTAAAGAATAAACCAATAATATAGTAAGCATTTTTATAAAGTAACATTATTGTTAATATTTTTCCTAAAACATCATAAACACTTTTCCATTCATGATAATGGTTTGCTATTACATTAAATAAATTCATTAAATAAATCATATTACACCTCAAAACTAACAATAGTATATCATAATTTATTATAAAAAGATAGTTTCAAATTAATGGGGTGTTCTTTCTATATTAAGTTTTTTTGTAAAATAGTGTATAGTTTTTTTTCTTGTGTTTTAAAATAATTATTTATATTGTATACTTATAATGGGAAGTGAAGAGAATTGAAAAAGTTTTTAGTAATAATTGGTTCACTATTTTTAATTAGTGGATGCAGTAAAACAGATAATATTATAAATAAGGGAAAGGATAAAGAACCAGTTAAGAAATTACAAATAGTAGATGAATCAAGTAAGTCTAGAAGTTATGCAGTAATGATTAATAATAATCATCGTGCTTGGCCACATGCTGGGTTACAGGAAAGTATTGTTAATTATGAAATTATTACTGAAGGAGGAATAACTAGATTTTTAGCAGTATATAAAGATAATATTCCAGAACAAATTGGTTCAGTTAGAAGTAGTCGTCCATATTTTCTAGATTATGCTTTAGAAAATGATGCTATTTATATACATTGGGGTGGAAGTGACCTTGCTTATAGTGATATGTCTAAACTTGATATTGATCATATTGATGGAATAAGATATGAAGGGTCATACTTTTTTAGAGATAGAAGTTTACATAGGGCTTATGAACATACTGGTTTTACAAGAGGAAGTATGATTAAGGAAGGAGCAACTGCTCTTGGATTTAGAACTGAAAGTGATAAAGGGAATTTACTTAATTATAGTGTAGATGATATTGATTTAAGTAAGTATGAAGGAACTATAAAAGCTGATAATGTAGAAATAGAGTATTCTAGTTATCAAACAACTAGTTATAAGTATGATGAAGAAAATAAGGTTTATTTAAGAAGTATGTGTGATGAAGCTCATGTAGACTTAGTTACTGGTAAACAATATACTGCTAAAAATATTATTACTTATCAAGTAAAGAATAGAAGCTATGATGATTATGGTAGACAGGAGTTAGATAATATAGGAAGTGGAGAAGGATATTATATAAGTGAAGGGTATGCTACTCCTATTACGTGGGAAAAAACTTGTAGAAGTTGTAAAACTATTTATAAGTATAGTGATGGTAAAGAGTTAAAAGTAAATGATGGAAATACTTGGATACAGATTCAACCAGTTGGTAAAGTTTTAGATATTACTAGTAATAATACTGAAACAGAAGAATAAAATATATTGAAATAATCTCTAATATTTGGTAAAATAGAGATATACTAAGGAGGATAATTTATGGAAAGTGTGATGAATTTTTTAGCAGAATATTATATTTGGTTTTTTGTAGCAGCCATAGTTTTATGTTTTGCTTTAATTGGATTTATAATTGATTCTAAGAAAAAACAAAAAGGAGAAGTTAAAAATAATACTTTAGATAGTACACCAGAAATGAGTATTCCAGTTAATAATACTATGGATATGAATAATGGTTTAGAGAATACTGTAACTAAAACTGAAAGTGCATCTAATATGATAGGAAATAATGAACCAGTTAATATGGATGCAACTATGGAGATTAATGATATTCCAATTAATAATACTCCAAATGTAGTTAGTATGGAAAATAATAATAATGTAGTAAATAATACATCAGTTATGGAACCAACTAAAATAGAAACACCTACAGTAACAACTGAAACACAAACTAATGCTATACCAGTTAATGATGAAAGACCTGCAGTTATGTTAGATGAGTTACCTGAAGTGGAAAGTTTAAACTTGAATGAAGTACCAACTAAGCCAGAAGAAAAATTAGAATCATTTGATTTTACTGATGACAAATAATATGTAAAATGGATGTGTAATATTTTAAAAGATATAGTAATTATATCTTTTTTATTATATAATTATTATTAGTAAGGAGAGATTATATTATGACATTAACAGAGATATATACAATATTTACAAAAGTTTTAGATGTTGGTATATTATGGTTTATATTCTATTATATATTGAAGTATATAAGAAAGAATGTAAAATTAACTTTGATTTTTAAGGGAGTTTTAATAGTAGTTTTTCTTAAATTATTAAGTGAGTGGTTGAATTTGAATACAGTTGGAGTACTTTTAGAGTATGTAATAGAAAGTGTTCCTATTGCTATTATTGTTTTATTTCAACCTGAAATTAGAAATGTATTAGAAAGTATTGGAAGAAGTCAACTTCTTGGTAGACATAAGGTTCTTACAGTTGATGAAAGAGAAAAAATTGTATATGAAATTATGCAAGCAGTTGAATATTTAAAAAGAAATAGAATTGGTGCACTTATGGTTATTGAAAGAGACTATAGTTTATCTCAATATATAGAGAGTGCTACAAAATTATATGCTGATATTAGTAGTGAGTTATTAATTAGTATATTCTTCCCAAATAATCCACTTCATGATGGAGCAGTTATTATTGAAGGTGATAGAATTAGTTCTGCTGGTAGGGTTTTACCAACTAGTATGAATCCTAATATTAGTAAGAGATTAGGTACAAGACATCGTGCTGCTTTAGGTATAGCAGAAGTGAGTGATGCAATTAGTATATGTGTTAGTGAAGAAACTGGAAGAGTTAGTATAGGAGTTGATGGTCAACTTAACTATAATATGACTTTAGAAGATGCTAGAATGTTACTTATTGAAAGTTTACAACCTAAAAAAGAAACTTTCTTTGATGCAGAGGCTAATTTAGAAGAAAGTGAAGGTGAGTTAAATGAAGACAACAAAGAAGAGTAATGTATTTGTTAAAACTATTAAAAAAATAGCAAATTTCTTTGATAGAATTCTTATTACACCTATAAGTAAATTAGCATATTTTATAAAAGATAAGTTTTCATTTAAAAGTGGTTTTATTGATAGAATGCTTAATAAACCTAATGTACTTTTATATATATCATTAATACTTTCATTTACTATGTTTATGATGGTACAAAAGAATTTTATTAATTTTAGTGATACTAAAGCTATTACAATGTCAAATTTACCAGTTGAAGTAGAATATAATGATGAAGCATATGTGATAGAAGGTTTACCTACTAAGGCTGACTTAGTTTTACTTGGTAAGAAGAGTGAATTATATTTAGCTGAACAATATGGTGATCATAAAATAACACTTGATTTAACTGGTTTAGATGTAGGTACACATAAAGTTACACTTGATTATAATAATCCTATTAGAAAGTTAAATTATATACTAGATCCTGGAACTGTAACTATTGTTATTTATCCTAAGGTTAGTGAAGTTAGAACATTATCTATTGATGTTATTAATACTGATAAGTTAGATGAGACTTTAGTAGTTAGTAATGTATTACTTGATAGAAATGATGTTATTATAAAGAGTTATAAAGAAAAACTAAATACTGTTGCTAATGTTAAAGCTATAGTTGATGTTAATAGTTTGAATGCTACAGAAAGTGGTACTTATACTATTGATAATGTTAAATTAGTAGCATATGATGATAAAGGTAAAGAAATTAGTGGAATAGAAGTTGTTCCTGGACAAGTTACTGCAACTGTTACTATTACTAGTCCAAGTAAGACAGTTCCATTAAAGATAGTACCAGTTGGAGAAGTAAGAAGTGGAAGTGCTATTAGTAGTATTACAAGTAGCGTTACAAATGTTATAGTTTATGCTGATGAAAGTGTTCTAAAGGATATTAATTATATTGAAGTAGAAATTGATGTTAATGGAATTAGTTCTAATAAGACATATCAAAAAGTTATTAATAAGCCACAGGGAGCTAGAAGTATAAGTGATACATCTGTTACTATTAATGTTACTATGGAAGAAGAAACAAGTAAAGATTTTATGAATATTAGTGTTGAAACTGAAGGACTTAATGAGAAATTTAAGGCGAGTGGTGCTACTGAAAATGATGCTAGAGTTACTGTTAGTGTAAGAGGAGTAGGTAGTTTACTTGAACAGTTACAAGATACTGATATTAAGGCTTATGTAGATTTGTCTGGTATTA
>ULMR01013098.1_pt1 | contig 18068 bp, 7 predicted proteins | sample 1951711 | NCBI WGS metagenome assembly ULMR01 (sample SAMEA4835556, study PRJEB28245) | human gut metagenome | biome: gut microbiome; material: fecal sample | place: Denmark | collected 2008 | reverse complement strand
CGGCCTCGTTGAAACGGCTTCCGGTCTTTCCTCTCCGACTGAATCCGTTTACATGCACATAGCCTTTGGCGGGAATGGCCGTATACTTCGGACGGTCACCTTTCAGAGGAACCAACCGCCCATGATACACATAGTCGTTGCAATAGGAGATGATGGCATCCAGGCAGCGGCGGTGTTCGCGCAGGAAGGCACCCCGTTCGCCGTCCACTTGGAAACTGCAACTTTTCCGGGCCATTTTCATGAGGCTTCCGGAAGAGGACAGGAAACCGTGTTCGGACAAGAAACCGTAGAGCGGGTCTTCTTCCGAAGCCACCACCCCGAAGCGCTTGAGATTGAGAAAGGAATATTCGGCAGACACGGGCCAGATGGGTTCTATCTGTTTCACATCGCCCACGAGAATGGCTTGCCGTGCCAGACTGAACGAGGGAACGGCAAGTTCGGGCGACACCTGCCCCGACTCGTCGACAATGAGCAGGTCGATGGTATTGTAAAGGGGAACGAACTTTTCACCTTCGCAGGTGCAAGTCATGTAGCGGGGAAGAGAATGGAACGTGGAGATGAAGACCGGCAACACGCAGGCCAGACGCCTCAATCGGGCGAGATACACCCCGCGGTCTTCACTGCAGAGGTTTCCGGTACAACAATTCAGGCGACGGATGAACTCGGCCTCCCGATGATGGATGGCATACCAGAACATCTGATAACGGTAACTGATGTCCAGTCGCACGGCCATGTCATCCATGCAGGGCAAGTCCTTATACTCCTCTCCCTCTGTCAGTCGGGTATAGCATTTCTTGAAATCATCATTTTTCTCCCACTGGGCCACAAATTCTTCGTAGATGGTAGAGGACTTGCAGAAGTGGTGCATCATCCGGGCCCAAAAGCTTCCGTCTCCGCTTCCGGCACCACATTCTTTCTGTACGGCGACCTCCAAACCTGTGTCAATCCGCTGCCTCAAGAGCAACATCCGGCTGCGAAGATAGTTCTGACATTCCGCTTCGTCCCGACACGAAGCGTGAAAGTAACGGTTGAATCGCTCCAGGTAATACGTGCGGTACTCGTCCACCCGCTCCGGCTGGTCGTAGGTTTTCGGGAAACCCGTTCCTTTAGTGTTCAGCATCATGGCATAAAGGTCGGCCTCGCCTTCCTTGCCGGACAGATACAGGCCGAGCGTATCCAGTTCCGGCAGCCAGCGCTCGGCCAAACGTACCTCGGAATCATCCGAATCCGCAGCTTCTATCTTGAAATCCTTGAGAATGTTCGTAATGGCCTGGTTGTTGACAGAACTGGCCACAATGAGCTCGGGCCCTCCTCCCGACAGTACGGAATTCACCAGCCGGTTAGCGATGACCGTCTGCAGGAAGGTGGTCTTTCCCGTCCCCGGAGGACCGTTGACGGCAAAAATCCGACTGCAACGGGGGTGAGTGTACATGGCCAAGGTTTCGCGTTGGGAGACGGACAAGGGAAAATCACCGCTCATCTGCGCCAGGTGCTTCCGGTTGGCGTATACTTCTTTCCGGTCAGGCAACGAAAGCAGCGGTTCACATTCACAACGCGTCAGACATTCCAGCAGGGGAAAGTCTTCCCGACTGTCCAGCAGCTTGTCGTAGAGTCGCAGGATATTCTGTGCCATTCCCGTGGCCGGTGCCTTTGTAACCACAATCTCCGGGCACTCCGAATAGTTCATTTCAGAGAAAGCCATTCCGGTAGCCTTACGGAACAATCCCTCACATGCCCGCCAATAAGCTTTCTCATCGGCCAGCTCCAACGGGAATTCCTTCAGCAGACAGTCCACCTCCGCAAGGGAAGCAATCGTACGGTCATCCTTGGCATTGGGAGAAAGAAACCTACGGACAAACACAGGCACCCGCTCCAGCGGGTTTTCCGGCATGCCCAACCGACCGTCGGGCCACAAGGTATAAGTGATGAAAAAAGGATATTCAGGGAATGGCCTGCCGAGGAGCTTGCCATTTTCATATTCGGGAAGCAGCACACAGGGAGCAATACGTACACTGTGCTTCTTGGGGGAATCTGTCTCGTCCGGGAAAAGCAACTCCCGGTCTTTTTTAAGGAGATATTCCGGCATCCGGCGACCAATTCTCAACGTAACACGCGGCTCCTGATTGGAGGGGCTGTTGCTCCATTCGGCATCCAGCAGACAGGTTTTCCAGTATTTAAGCAGTTTTTTGTCCATAGGTTCACAAATAATGTGACAAAAATAGGCTCATTCCGCCACACTCGAAACAATACGGCTGTAATAAAGCGTAATTTTACCTAAAAACAATTTAGTTCTGCCTTGAATTTTTCTTTAAAAAGTTTGTAGTCCTTATCATTAAACTGCTCTTTCATGTTTTTCAGAATACGGTTTTCTGTCTCCGGACTCCAGTATATTTTTAATTTTTCCTTGGCCCTGGTAATAGCTGTATAAAAAATATTATGGCTTATCATCTCTTCAATCTCATTGGTTATCACCACTTTTACAGAATCGTATTCCAGGCCCTGAGCCTTATGGATGGACACAGCGTAAGCAATCTGAAACGGGACAACGGAGGCCATGTCATCGTCATCCTCGTCACCGTCATTTTGAAGCTCTACCCTGAAACGGATAACAGAAGTATCTCCAGCCACGGAATCCAGCAGTTCTAAGTCCAGTCCTGACACATCCAGTTCATTGATTGCCATATAGATTTCGATTGTAAAAAACACGCAGTCTTCCATCTCCTCTATGGACAATATCTTCCCTTTCAGGTTATTGTAGATTAAAGGAGAAAACCGGTCCGACTCGTTGAACAAGACCGGATCGCCCACTTTATAAGTCTGCACTCCGATTCTCACGGGAGGATTGGGATTATTGCTTTGCAGAAACTTGTTGATGTTATTAATCCCATACAGACCGTCGTAGTTCAAACAAAGCACAATCTCATCTTCCGCACTTTTGGAGAATATAGAATCATCCAATACTGACGAAAAGCCATTCCGTGTGATAAACTCCAGCCTGTCGTCCGTTATCCGACGTACCCGGTCCCAAACCTCTTTCAACCCATGGTCGGTCGTTCGATATGTTGTAGTCAGCTCGACTACCGCGCTCTTCGGCATCATGAAATGGGCAATGCTGAACCAGTTGCCAAACAAAATCGATTCTATCTGATACACATCCCCCACCAACAACAAAAGCTGGAAGGTGGATTTTTCCAGAATCTTCACCATATCCCTATTGCTGACAGTACTACATTCATCCACACACAGGATGTCACATTCCGTATCGGAATTGCCAGCCGAAAGGAATTTTGTAATCGTCATGAAGTCCGCATTTTCAGCTGTGACCTTGCGACGGAGATTTTCTACCGCAGGGTTCGTATTCGCAAGGAAAATCTTATGATTCTCTTTAAAGAACAAAGAGATATAATTTATCATCATGGATTTCCCGGTTCCTGCCGGACCGTAAACAAGAGCGACCTTCGAATCCTTGAACAGGTTCTTTATGGCTTTGCTCTTTTCCTCACTGTCTATATTAATTCCAGAGGTTTTCATCCATGCTTCCACGGAATTGACATAATTCCTGATCCCGCTCCCGGTATGATCCAACAGATTTGAGATGATAGTCCGCACATGGTCTTCATATTGCTTGATATAAAAATGTCCTTTGTCACATTCTATCCGCAAATGCTGATGGGTTCTGTACAGAATACCATTGTATTTTTCTGCCAACACCTCTGGTTCCTCAAAATGCTGCACATCACTCACAGGAGTGTACAATACCCCATTACATTCCGTGTTGTTTTTAATAAAACGGGCAAACAACTCATGTTTGCGACCGGAAGAGTCGATACAATAGAACAAATCAGAAACCGACGGATTATGCTTTGCCAGTGAAAAGTTAAACGGAATCCTGTCAAAAGGAATACACTGGGGATATAAATACAGACCGGACAAGCCTTGGCACGGATATTTTGACAACTGCCGTTTAATTATCTTATTATTCAAGTGATAAAGCAAATAACGCACCACGTTGGTTCCCTCCATATCTCCGGCTATAAAATTCCGGCAAACGGTCAGAAGGGAAGAGAGGACATTGTTTTTCGTTCCTTCCTGTACATGGCTCATAAAATCAGCATAGAATTCATTTGAGGCCTCCATCAGCTCGACAAGATTCATCCCAGACTTCGTCAGGTATTGCATTAAGTTGGAATATTCCTTAAGCCCTCTATAGTTTTCCGAACGGCCGAAAATCTTTGCAAAATTACTGAACTCACAAGCCCTGATAGAAACACTCCAATCTACAATAATCACAATCGGCATCCTGCGCCCCAGAACCTGAATATCAAACTCAGCCAAATGAAGTTCCACAGCATAATAAGAAGAGATTTCCTGCTTTGTGAAAGCGATTATCCGGTCAAACTTGCTGGACTTATTGTGGGCAGGAATAAAAGTCACTTCATAAAAAATTGTATCATGAATGATTACAGAATGTGACTTCTCGATATAGAACCGTCCGTGCTGAATTGTTTTTTGAGCAATGGCCGCCTTGTTTTCCAGCACTTTGGCTATCGCTTCATAATACTGGGTAAATGCCGTATCCGTATCCAACGGAAACTTATGAAGGTTTTCCAGCAGTTCCATCCTATAATTGTCTCGCATAAAAGTCTTAATACGCAACAGATATTCATAATATTTAAGCATCAGTCTCTCCGAGCTGTCCGGGTCCAACGTGTAATGAGAGACGGAGATTTGCAAGAGTTTATGGAACTGATTCAAAAAACGATACTTGCCTTGTAGCGTATTCATAAACTTGATGGCATCCTTTATGTTCTGATAATCATTCTCTACCAGCGGCTTGCCTGTACTCATATAAATCTTCACAAAAATACATTCCAGGAAGTTGCGCAACTGCGATAAGATATTCTGGGACAACAAGCCTCGTTCATTCCCATGCAAGGATTCTATATTCCTACAAATAGCCTCATTGCCGCAATATATTTTTTGGTCTATATCCATAATTATTGATTTGATTTAAAGTCACAACATTTCTTGCATATCACCCTACAAAAGAGTTTTACGCCATGCCAAAGATAGGAATTATCTGGAAAATCTCCACGAATACCCTTATCTTTGTACCCAACAAGTGACTAAATGGAGCATACGAAACGACATATAAAGCGCATGCAGTGGGAAACCGACCCGCTCTACCGACTGATTAAGATTATCAAGAACGTGATGGACCGGTATTTTCTGGACCCTCTCATCGGCCTGCTTTTTCCGACGGCAGGCGACATATTCTCGTCTGTCATGATGCTGCCTTTTCTCGCCGTGTCCCTGTTCAGAATCAAGTCCATCCCCCTCACCCTGGCCATCATCTACAACATGCTGACGGACATGCTGCTGGGCATCATCCCGCTCTGGATTGGCGACTTGCTGGACATTTTCAGCCGCTCGTACACCAAGAACTTCCGGCTGATTGTGGGCTTCGTGGAGGGCGACCAGGAAATCATCCGGGAGGTGAACCGCAAGGCCGTACTGACTGCCGTGGGCATCCTGCTGCTGTGCGTGCTCATCTATTGGCTCGCCAAGGCGGTGGTCTATCTCAGCGCAGAACTATGGGAATGGATGCAGGGGCTGTTTTAACTTTCCAGAGAAAATCTGTACCTTTGTTCCAAAATCATTTGCAAATGGGAAAGAAAGAATACATGCAGGCTAACAAAGACTGGCTGGCCGAAAAGGCGAAGGAAGAGGGAGTGCAGGCGCTTCCCAAAGGAATTTATTACAAGGTACTGGCTTCGGGAGCGAACGACGGCAAGCATCCCACGCCGCGGAGCATCGTCACCGCGCACTACACGGGATGGACCATCAATGGGAAGAAGTTTGACAGCAGCCGCGGAGGGGCTCCTGCCGCTTTCCGCCTGAGCGACCTCATTGAGGGATGGATTATCGCGATGCAGCAGATGTGCGTGGGCGACAAATGGGAGATTTACCTCCCGGCAGAAATGGGCTACGGCAAATTCTCACAGCCCGGCATCCCCGGTGGCTCCACCCTGATTTTTGAGATTGAATTGTTGGGAATAGCGTAAGGAAAGGGCCTCCCAAGGAATATTGCGGTTTCCAACAATAAATCGTAAATTTGCCAAAGAATAAACGGAGGAAAGACGATGAAAGAAGAAGTGATTGAACTGGATTCAGTGGAAAAATACAACCAGCTCTTCGGACTGGAGACCCTGCACCCGATGGTCAGCGTGGTCGACTTGTCGAAGGCTACACGGTGGCCGCAGGAGTTTAAAGTCAACTATGGAGTGTATGCCCTGTTCCTGAAAGAAATCTGTTGCGGAGACATTACCTACGGACGCCAGCCTTACGACTACCAGGAGGGGACGATTGTCTGTTTCGCCCCGGGTCAGGTGGCCTCTTTTCGCATGAAGGAAGGCACGCTGCCCCAATGCCACGGACTGCTGTTTCATCCGGATTTTATCCGAGGCACGCAGTTGGGACGGGACATCAAGCATTACTCCTTTTTCTCCTACGAAACCCGCGAAGCCCTGCACGTGTCAGAGGACGAACGCCGCACGGTGATGGATTGTCTGCAAAAGATTGAGACGGAACTGCGACGTCCGGCCGACAAGCACAGCCGCCGCCTGATTACGGCCAACATCGGACTGCTGCTGGACTATTGCATGCGGTTCTACGAACGTCAGTTTACCACGCGCGAGGCTTCCAACAAAGACGTCATCGTGCGCTTTGAACAGTTGCTCGATGAGTATTTCGACAGTCCGGCACCGCAGGAAGAGGGACTGCCCACGGTGAAATACTTCGCAGAAAAGGTCTTCCTCTCACCCAACTATTTCGGCGACATGATCAGCAAGCAGACGGGACGGACGGCTTCGGAATACATTCAGGGAAAGGTGATTGAAAAAGCGAAGGAATTGCTGCTTTCCACCACCAAGCCCATGAGCGAGATTGCCTACAGCCTGGGCTTCCAGTACCCGCAGCACATGAGCCGGATGTTCAAGCGGCTGGTGGGACACACTCCGAACGAATACCGGAGCCTGTGCGGATAAGTCTTTCCGACAGACTTTCTTCTGACAAATCATCTATCAGTTAGCAGTCCCGGCTTTTGGCTGGGACTTGTCGTTTCTGCCCTGCCCGCTTTCGGCATACTTGGAAGGAGAAACGCCGAACATGTCCGTGAAATGCTTGCGGAAGGTGGGCAGATCGTTAAAGCCGACACGTTCGGCCACTTCCGTCACCGAGAGACTGGTTTCCATCAGTAGCAAGGCCGCCTTGGTCATACGGATGTGACGAATCAGTTCCACAGCCGAAAGGTCGGTATGCTGCTTCAGCTTGCGGTAAAGGGTGGCCAGGCTCATGTGGAGTTCACCCGCCAGTTGTTTCACATTAAAATCAGGATTGCTGACATTCGCTTCAATACAGGACCAGATTTTCTGCATAAACTCATTCTCCGGTCCTTCCGGGTCCTTGGATGCAGCCGACGAAGCATGCAGCAACGTACGGGTGTAAATCTGTTTCAAACGGCGGCGCATGTCGAGCAGATAAGCTACTTTGGCCAGGAGTACTTCCGGATTGAACGGTTTGCGCAGATAGTCGTCGGCTCCTCGTCGGGAAGCTTCCACACAGTCTTTATCCTCGGTCTTGGCAGTGAGTAGCAGAATAGGAATGTGCGCCGTTTCTTTCCGTTTGCGCAGCTCGGCACAGCACGTGAATCCGTCCATCACAGGCATCATCACATCCGACAGCACCAGCTCAGGCACCTGCTCTACGGCTGTTTTCAAACCCTCTTCTCCGTTTTCGGCTTCCAGCACCCGATACTGCTTCCGCAACAATTCGCACAAGTAGTGACGCATGTCAGTATTGTCTTCAATTACGAGTACCGTCTGACGCGAAGCGGTCTGTTTCTCCTCCTGCTCAACCGTTTCCGGACCTACGGGAAGAATCAGTTCAGGCGTAGCAGGAGCCGTTTCCTGAGATGCGGCAGAACCGGATTCTTCTTCCCAGGTACAATCGTCTTCGCTGAAATGCGATTTCCCTTCGGGCAGGTACACACAGAACAGACTGCCCTTACCCGGCTCACTGTCTACGGTCACCCGTCCGTGGTGCATCTCGACGATGTGTTTCACAATTTTCAGGCCGATACCCACAGGAGTAGAGACAGCAGGCGCTTCCTTTCCGGTCACGAATGGATCGAATATATGCTGCAACAGATTCGCATCAATGCCTTTTCCGGTGTCGCTCACCGACAGGCAGCAGAAATGCTCTCCGTCTATTTCTTTCCGTTCTACCTTCAGGTGGATGCTTCCTCCTTCCGGCGTATATTTGAAGGCATTCGATATCAGGTTCTGCACCACCGACGAAAGTTTCTCCCGGTCGGCCCATATCGGCACACAATCAGGTGCCAGTTCCCAAGCATAGTCTATCTTCCGTTCGGCAGCCAGCGACTGGAACCCCTGTGCCACGTCCAACAGCAGGGTCTTCATATCTAACTGCGACAGACAGAGCTTTACCATCCCAGTTTCGGCCTTCTGAATGTAAAGCAGGCGGTCAGTCAGGGTGTGCAGTCCTTCGGCATACTTGAACATCATAGACAATTTGGCATAGAAAGGATGCGAAGCCGGCGTCTTGGACAGAAGTTCACGCAAAGGAGCCAGAATCAGGGTAAGCGGGGTACGCAGCTCGTGGGCCGCCATCGTGAAGAAATTCTCACGTTCCTTACGGAGTTCAATTTCCTTGTTGCGCTCCATGTTCACCGTAAAAAGTTCATGTTCCAACCGCAGTTCATACTGCACGCGCTTTTCTTTCAGCCGCACACGGTGGATATAGACCAACAATATTCCCATCAGTCCGAGAGTGGCCAACAGACGGAACCACCAGGTCTCACTCCAATGCGGGGCGACCACGATGTCCAGGCTGCTCACCTCTCCCTCACCCTGGTCCTGAAAGACCGTCTTCACCTGAAACGTATATTTACCTGCCGGCAGACGGTCGTAAGAGATTTTGTCTCCCTCGTCGGCCATAATCCAATCCTCTTGATACGGATACAAGCGATAGAGGTATTTCTGCAGCTTGTGCAAGTAAAGCAGGTTGGAGAACGAAAGCGAGAAATTTCGGTTCGCATGGTTCAGATGCAAGCTCGTGGTATAGAGCAAGGAGCGAGGCAAGACCACCTGCCCGTTCAAAGGCTCACCAATCTGTACCGAAGCATGATTGACTTCCAGGTTGGTAAACACCACTCTTCCTTTCTCAATAGGATAATGAAACCGAAGCCGCGACGGACGAAAATAGGTCAACGTACTGTGGTTTCCCCAAAACAAGCAATCTTTTCCGAAAAAGACAGAACGGTTGCTACCTGAAATATAGAAGTTGTAGAACGACTGCAAATGACGGCTCAAACGGGAGATACCGGAATTGGACCCCACCCATAACGAATGGTCGCCGTCTTCGGCCAAGACACTCACAAAGTTGCTGCACAAACCTGCTTCTGTGGTATAACGGGCTACAATGCAATCCTTTTCGGGTGAACATACCCCCAGTCCGTTCCCGGCATATCCCACCCACAAAACCTTATCGCTTCCCCACAAAAGAGACCGCACTTCTATATCTGTCGACAACATGCCTGCATCCCTCTCATAACCTGTATGGGAACGTACCACCCGGTTACCCTCCATCGTAAGACGCAACAGTCCACGGACCGTACCAAGCCACAGCGTACGAGCATCGCTAAGGGCCAGAGCCCGTATCTGCACACGGTCAGGAATCTGGGAATTGCTCCACTTCATCCTCAATGCCATTTTCCGGTGAAGGTCTACCCAGTAAAGTCCGTTACTCGTACCGGCCCAAGCCTCATTTTCCGACAGAGGCAACAGGCTCCAGACTTCAGGAACTTTTTCTCCGTCCCTGCCGATTTCCACGGTCTGCCATCTGTCCCCCTTCCCATATCGGAGCACTTTTCCATTTCGAGCACCGAACCAGATTCCGTCGCAAGCATCTGCCGCACTGCACAATACCGTACGCACCGCAGCTACCCCATCCGACACTGGACGAAAGTGCAAGGGCGTATCTACATGAAAGGGTTGCGTGCTGCGCAGAAGTCCTTTGTGGAAGGTTGCCAACCAAAGATAACCTTCCGTATCCAGTTGAATGCCACATATTTCATTGGAATGCGCCTGCGAGTATTGCAGATAGAAAAGCTGACGCAGGTCAGAATACAGTACACCCCCTCCTTCCGTACCAATCCACAACAGTCCTTCCGGGTCATAATAACCGGTCACCATACGCGTCTCGATATATTGGTTGCCGTTGTTCTCGAAAGAATGAAAGGCTTGCATCTCCAGTTTTCGCTCCGGAGTCAGCGTGAGCAACGTATAACCGTTCCACGTTAAGGCTAGGTAGTGGGAATCTCCCAACGGCAAGAGCTGAAACACATCATTATGCGAGAGTTGTTCGTTACGGCCCGCAGGAGTATAACGCCAGTGGTGCATCTTACGGGTGGTCAGGTCGTACCCATATAATCCGTCGGCAATAGTCGTAATCCAAAGAAAACCATCACCGTGCAACATCGAAGTAACTTGTATATCATCTGGTATCAGATGGGAGCAAAGCGTTTCCACTTGCTTGTTCGTACGGTCATAACGGCACACTATTCCTCCACGCCCAACACAGTAAAGGCTTTTTCCATCCTCGCTGAGACAAAGCGTCATCCATTTGCACACCGGAGCCTGTAACGCCACATGCAGACGGACAAAGACCGTATCTTCCCGAAAAGAGGCTGTAGACAAGTCCATTTCCGATAATGTATGGCCGGCGATTCCCCAGCAATGTCCGTCGGAAGTAGCGACAAAACGGGTGAAAGACACCGCTCGTTTCCGGCCCTGCTCCCACAGGGAAAGGAACCGTTCCTGCCGCTTGTCGAAAAGGAATAGGGTCTGTTCTGAACGGAGCAACAGATAATCCTTATTCAATGAAATAACCTTCTCCACCATGCGATGAGGGGCCTCCTTCATACGAAAGGTCTTGAAGGCTTGTCCGTCATAACGGCTCAGTCCGCTACTGGTTCCAAACCAGATGAAACCTTCGGTATCTTTTTCAATGGAATGGATATCATTGTCTCCAATGCCATCGTTCATATTCAGCACCTGGAAATTTTTTTCCAATAACCTTTGCGCCTGAGAGGGAAGCACGATACTTAGAAAAAAAAGAAATATAAGTGTATAATTTTTCATTCTTAAGGTTTCCTTAACAAACAGATGCAAAGGAAAGAAAAATCCCATAAAAAACGTCTTCAGAAAACAGAAAAAGGGAATTTTACCTACAAAAAAAACACAAATAAGAAGAATACCACCTATTAATGCAACGTTTACCCACCAAGAACCGACCCTTAAATTCATAGATTTGCAAAAGTCACGACACCGAGCTATTAACCACTTAATATAAACTTAATCATAAAAAACAAAGCTTATGAAGACACAATTCATCTCTCTACTCATCGCCATGCTGGCAGGTTTGCTGCCGTTGCATGCGCAACAGATGAGTATCTCCGGAATTGTCACAGACAAGAAGCTGAACGACCCCATTATCGGGGCTTCAGTAGTGATTAAAGGTACAAACAACGGCTGTATCACCGATATAGACGGAAACTTCGAGCTCCACAACGTGAGCGCAGGAAGTACACTGGTTATATCGTACATCGGTTACCAGGCACAAGAAATCCCGGTACAGAAAGGAAAGACCACTTATTCAGTGGCGTTGTCGGAAGACACACAGACACTCGACGAGGTAGTAGTAGTAGGATTCGGTACACAGAAGAAAGTGAACCTGACCGGTGCCGTAGCTACTGTCGATACTAAAGCCTTGGAATCGCGTCCGGTATCACAAGTGGGACAAGCTTTGCAAGGAACGGTACCAGGTTTGAACCTTTCGGCAGCTGATTTGGGCGGACAGCTCGGACAGTCCATGAAAGTCAATATCCGTGGTACAGGTACCATCGGTACCGGCTCCAAAGGGGAACCGCTTATTTTGATTGATGGAATGGAAGGCGACATGAATACCCTGAACCCGGAAGACATTGCAAGCATCTCTGTACTGAAGGATGCGGCCTCTTCTTCTATCTATGGTTCACGTGCGGCATTCGGTGTCATCCTGATTACCACCAAGAAAGGAAAGGCCGGAAAAATGACCATCAATTATAACAACAGCTTCCGCTATTCCGGTCCGACCAACCTGCCAAATCAGCTCGACTCCTACCGCTTTGCCAACTACTTCAACGAGGCTTCAGTGAACCAGGGAGAGAAAATCATCTTCGATGATGAAACGATTGGACGTATTCAGGACTACATGGCTGGAAAAATCACCACGACTACCGTTCCGAACGGAACCAACTGGCAGTTTCACGAGAAAGCCAACGACAACGTCAACTGGTACAAGACGCATTTCGCATGGGCATGGAGCCAGGAACACAACCTCAGCATGAGTGGAGGAACCGAAAAACTGCAATATTATGTATCTGGAAGCTACCTGAACCAGAACGGTAACCTACGCTACGGAAACGATAACATGAAGCGTTATAACCTGAGCGCGAAAATCAATACAAAAATTAATAAATATATTGATTTCAACTTAAGTACCAAGTTCATCCGCTACGACCTCGACAACCCAATCTACCTGGAAGAAGGAGGTCTGTTGTATCATGACATCGCCCGTATGTGGCCGACAATGCCGTTCAAGGACCCTAACGGACACTACATGCGTAACGGCAAGCTGGCACAGCTAACTGACGGCGGACGTTCCAAAACACACAACGATGACATTTACCTGCAGGGACAAGTGGTACTCCACCCGCTCAAGAACTGGAACATCTATGCAGAGGCTGGTATGCGAGTCATCAATCAGAACAAGCAGGTAAACTTGAACAAGATTTATGAATATGACATCAACAACAATCCGGTAGAACTGGCATTCAGCGGAAGTTATGCACCGGGAGCAACCTTCGCCCGCATGAACTACCTGAACAGCAACTTCTATACCACTTCTTTCTATACGGATTATACTCTCGAAAGAAACGAACACTATCTGAAGGTCATGCTGGGTATGAACACGGAAGAATACATCGTACGTTCTCTGTCTGCACAGCGCAGCGATGTCATTTCCAGCCTGATTCCAGAAATCAGTGCAGCCGTAGGTGAAGATAAAATCAACAACGACGACAACAATCCTACTCAGTATAAAAACTGGGCTACGGCCGGTTTCTTCGGACGTGTCAACTATTCTTACAAAGAACGTTACCTGTTTGAAGCCAACCTCCGCTACGACGGTTCTTCACGTTTCCTACGCAACCAGCGCTGGAACCTCTTCCCGTCATTCTCTTTCGGATGGAACATGGCACACGAATCATTCTTCGCGCCGTTGACCAATGTCATCAATACCTTCAAGCCACGCATATCCTGGGGTATGTTAGGTAACCAGAACACAGATGCCTTCTATCCGTTCTACCTGACACAAACCGTAGTAGCCAACGGCGGAAGCTGGCTGATGGGCGGTGTGCGTCCTACCACTGCCGGTGTGCCGGGACTGGTCAGCAGTACTCTCACCTGGGAAAAGATTTATAACACGAACATCGGTTTCGACTTCGGATTACTCAACAACCGACTGACAGGTTCATTCGAGTACTTTATCCGCCGTACAAAAGGTATGGTAGGCCCTCCAGCTGAAATCGGTGCTGCCTTGGGTACTTCCTTACCGAACACCAACAATGCCGAACTGGAAAACAAAGGATGGGACTTGAACATCTCTTGGAGAGACCGAATCGGACAAGTAAACTATGACCTGGGTTTCAACCTCTCGGACAACCGAGCTAAGGTGAAAAAATATCCGAATGCTTCAAAAGCCATCTTCCAGGCAGACGGAACAACTTACGCTTACTACGACGGAAAGACCATCGGTGAAATCTGGGGATACGAAACGGAAGGCATCGCACAGAGCGATCAGCAGATGCAGGAATGGCAGGCTTCGCACGACCAAAGCAAACTGGGTTCTCAGTGGGGTGCAGGTGATATCATGTACAAAGACTTGAATGGTGACAAAGTGGTGGACGACGGTTCCAAAACCGTAGACGACCACGGCGACCTGAGAGTTATCGGTAACAGCGAACCTCGCTTCAACTTCGGTCTCCACCTCGGTGCCGATTGGAAAGGCTTCGACATCCAGATGTTCTTCCAGGGTGTGTTAAAACGCGATCTCTGGCTCAGCGGTCCAATGTTCTGGGGAGCCGACGGAGGAGAATGGCAGTCTGTAGGTTTCGAAGAACACCTCGATTACTGGCGTCCGGAAAACACCACCTCTATTTTCGGTCCGAACACAAATTCTTATTACCCAAAAGTCTACATCGGCGACAAAGGAGACAAGAACAAGCTGACGCAGACCGGTTACCTGCAAAACGGTGCCTACATGCGTATGAAGAACCTGCAAGTAGGCTACACCTTCCCGAAAGCATGGACCAACAAAGCACACATTGAAAAGGTACGTGTGTACTTCAGTGCAGAAAACCTGTTTACCATCAGTGGCATTGCCGATATGTTCGACCCGGAAGCCATCGCCTCCAACGGATGGTCGAGCGGTAAGACCTATCCGCTTTCGCAGACCTTCTCATTCGGTATCAACGTGACACTTTAACCTCTTAATTGAAAGAATCATGAAAAAGAATATATTATTCGCCATCGGAATGACGGCACTTGCCTGCTCCTGCAATGATTTTCTGGACAGAGAGCCGCTGGATGCAGTGCCCGTAGAAAAATACCTGCTCAACGAAAACGATTTGGCAGCCTATACAGCCAATCTGTATGAAACTCTTCCTTCACATCAGCCGGGAGTATACAGCATCGGTGTATTTGCCACCGACAACAACAGTGACAACCAAGCAGCCTCCAATCCTGAAAAACTATTCGTAAACGGGGAAAACCGTGTACCACAGTCGGGAGGTGCCTGGGAATTCGGCGGTATCCGCTCAACCAACTATTTCATCAATCGAGTACGCCCGCTGCTGGAAGCCGGTGAACTGGGAGGCAACGAAGTCAACAACAAGCATTACTTGGGAGAGGCTTATTTCTTCCGGGCCTTCTATTATGCCAACAAGTTGGACTCACTGGGCGACTTTCCCATCATCAAGACTACTGTAGCCGATAACTACGAGGCCGTGAAACAGGCCAGCGAGCGCCGTCCGCGCAATGAAGTGGCCCGCTTCATCATTGAGAACCTGGATTCTGCCTATTATTTCATGTCCAGCACTCCGCCGACCAGCAACCGCCTGACCAAGGATTGTGCCGCCCTGCTGAAAAGCCGTGTAGCTCTGTTTGAAGGCACATGGGAAAAATACCACAAAGGAACGGCACGCGTACCGGGAGGCCCGGGATGGCCAGGCGCCCAAAAGGATTATCTGAAGGACTTCACCATAGACATCGATGCAGAAAGCCGCTATTTTCTGGAGGAAGCCAAGAAAGCTGCGCAGATTGTGGCCGACAATTATCCTTTGTACAGTGACTATCCTGCCCTCTTCAACAGCACCTCGTTAAGCAACATGCCTGAAGCACTGCTTTGGAGAGCCTACGATGCCAAGCTGACGCCGGCAGTCAACCACTTTGTAGTGGGCTACCTGCAGCGTAATGGAGGAGGCAACAGTGGTTATACCCGCAGCATGATAAATACTTACCTGATGCAAAACGGACTGCCTATCTATGCAAACGGAGCTGACTACAAAGGTGACCGTACCTACAAGGATGTAGCAGACGGGCGCGACCCACGACTGACTTACAACACAATGATGCCGGGTGATTTGCTGACTGAAAAAGCCGCCATGACTGAAGCCATTATCGATGGAGCAGGATATTACTATCGTGCCCCGATTACAGAATTGTCCGAAAACCGTAGTACAACTGGATACTCCATCAAAAAGGGACTGACCACCGACCCATCGCAAGGTCCTACCCTGCCGGCTACTACTGCATGCGTCATCTTCCGTGCAGCCGAGGCTTACCTCAACTACATAGAAGCGGACTATGAACTGAACCACTCACTCGATGCCAAGAGTAAACAATACTGGCAGGCCATCCGCCAACGTGCCGGAATGGATACTGATTTCGAGAAAACCATCCGCAACACAGATTTGACGAAAGAAATAGACCTGGCCCGTTATTCCGGCAATGATCTGGTAGACGCCACTCTCTACAACATCCGCCGCGAACGACGCATCGAACTGGCCGCCGAAGGCTTCCGTCTGCGTGATCTCCGCCGCTGGCGTGCTCTCGACAAGATGCAAAACTATCAAGTGGAAGGATTCAACCTATGGGCAGAAAACTACAAACGCTACGCTACGCCAGATGCAGGCATCGACGGACGTAACTTTGATAAGGCATTGACCGTAATTGACCTGAAAGAGGCTGGTACAGACGGAGCCAACGTATCGGCTAAGAGCGATGGTGAATACCTGTTCCCGTATCGGGTGATTTCTACCAACATCGCCTACAACGGCTACAACTGGAATCCGAATCGTTATCTCTATCCGATAGCCTTCGACCACTTCCGTCTGACTACTGAAATAGAAGGCTCAGCAGACTATACTTCTTCTCCTATCTATCAGAATCCGGGATGGAAGATTGAGACCAATAGCCTGCCGGAAGGTGAATAACCTCTTCGGCATATAAAAAATGAAAGGAGAAGATTCTTGAAACTAGGAAACTTCTCCTTTTTATTACTATCTTTACCAATTATGAAACTGACACACCTACTCTACACATCCGCCGCACTGGCCGCACTTCCAGCAGCTGCGTCCGCACAAGAAAACCCATCGAGGCCCAACCTGGTCTTTATCATGGCCGACCAGTTCCGGGGCGAGGCGCTGGGCTGCCTGCAACAGGAGCCGGTGCAGACCCCTCATCTGGACCAGCTGGCAAGCGAAGGTATCCTCTTCACGGAGGCCGTGAGCAGCTATCCGGTATCCTCGCCCGCCCGGGCCATGCTCATGACGGGCATGTATCCCATGGCCAACGGGGTAACGGGCAACTGCAACTCGCTGAACACGCCCTACGGGGTGGAGCTTTCCACCGAAGCGGTTTGCTGGAGCGACGTACTGAAACAGGCGGGATATGCCACGGCCTACATCGGCAAATGGCACCTCGACGCGCCGCATCCTCCCTATGTGGATACCTACAACAACCGGGGTGCAGTGGCCTGGAACGAATGGTGTCCGCCTGAACGCCGCCACGGCTTCGACCGCTGGATAGCCTACGGCACCTATGACAACCACCTGCATCCGATGTACTGGGATACCTTGGCGGGAAGAGACGAGTTCCACTACGTGAACCAGTGGGGACCGGTCTACGAGGCCGACCGCGCCATCGAGTTCATCCGCACGGAAAGCGTGCAGTCCGACCGCCCTTTTGCCCTGGTGGTTTCCATGAACCCCCCGCACACGGGATACGAGCTGGTACCCGATAAATACAAACGGCTGTACGACTCGCTCGACGTGGAAACGCTGGCCCGCCAGAAACCGTATATTCCGGAGAAAGGAACTCCCGAAGGCGACTATTTCCGGGCAAATATCCGCAACTACTACGCCTGCATCACCGGAGTGGACGAACAGGTGGGACGCATTGTACAGGCCCTGAAAGACTGCGGACTGTTTGAGAATACCCTCCTCGTTTTCACGTCCGACCACGGCGTCTGCATGGGTGGACACGGAGTGGAAGGCAAGAACGTGTTCTACGAGGAAGCCATGCGCATCCCGATGATATGCTGCTGGAAAGGCAGATTCCATCCGCAACGGAGCGACCTGCCCGTGGCCTTTGCCGACTTGTATCCCACCCTGCTCTCGCTGATGGGAAAGAAGGCGGAGATTCCGTCCACCGTGCAGACACACGACTGGAGCCGGTATTTCCTGCAGGAACAGATTCAGACACCCGAAGACGCTTTCCAGCCTTATTACTATTGTGTGCCTTCCGACCCCACGTCCGGACGACGCGGCATTCGTACCGCCCGCTACACCTACGTGGTGGATGTGCAGAAAGGAAAAGTGACGCAGA
>ULMR01009883.1_pt1 | contig 18383 bp, 20 predicted proteins | sample 1951711 | NCBI WGS metagenome assembly ULMR01 (sample SAMEA4835556, study PRJEB28245) | human gut metagenome | biome: gut microbiome; material: fecal sample | place: Denmark | collected 2008 | reverse complement strand
GTTGAGCTTGATGAATTAAATTTTGATAAAGAAAATACCTCTGAAGATGAAAAAAAAGAAGAAGTGAATGTGAGTTCTGACAACAATTTAGATGATGCAGAAACTCCCAATCAATTAACAGAAGAAAATCAAGAAGATGAGGTTGAACTTGATGAAAAAAAGTCTGAAGATGAACTTTCAGATGAAAGCATTGACATTACGGAAATGCCAACTGTTGAATACCCTGATATAACAATAGATGAGGATGTTGAACAACAAACAAATGACAATAACGATTCTACGGAAGATACAGAACTTATATCAGTAGATGATAATGTTGAAATAGTTAATGAACCTAAAATTTCAGAACCACAAACAGAAGAAGAACCTGTTATAAATGAAGATACAAATGAAAATGATGATATTGTAGTTGAAGATGAACCTGAAGTTGAAACAAAAATAGATGATATTACTATTGAGGAAGAGCCTCAAGACGACACTACAATATACAATATTCTTGAATCTGAAGATGATGACGAGAATAATGAAGCAATTACATTAGAAGAGCCTGAAATTGACTATTCAATTGACGATATGGATATAACTTCTGATTATCAAGAACCTCAAATAGAAGAAGAAGTAGTAGAAACAGAAGATGAAAACACTGATTCTATGATTGAACAGGCTGCTAAAGATGTTGATAAGTTAATGTATGAAAAAATTCCGGAAGAAAGAATTGACGTAAACGATTTAGACAACATTGGAACAGATGAATTGACAGAAGAAGACTTAAACCTTATTGGAGATTTGAATACGGATAATGATATAACCTCTAATGTTGATTTTAGCAATCCTGCTCCTGAAACACCAGTTGTACCTATCTATCAGGCAGATGATATTCAAGCATCAGCTTCTCAAAGCTTTGAACCAGGAGATAAAATTACAACAGCAAAATACGGCGAAGGTATAGTTTCTAAAATGACAAAATACGGAAACAAAATGCTTTGTTTAATAGAATTTCCAAAAATTGGACGCAGACTTCTTGATCCTGCCGTAACCGAAATTACAAAATTATCTTAGATGTGATGCACCTTTCAAATATACAAATTTTGGAGTAAATTTTTCATCACAATTCAAAACAATTAGAACACGCAAGCATTTAGATAGTGAATTAGGAACGTTTAATTCGTGAAAACACATCATAGCGGTTTCTTTCCACCCCATATCAATTCTTGCAAACTTTGCAGGGAAAGCTGCATTCAAATCATCTGTTAAAGTAAAAATAACATGAGAAATCTTTGAGATATCAATATTATTTTGCTTTACCATTTCACGTAAAAGCTCTAGTGTTGCATCTTTAATTGCATCAACGCTGTTTTCATCAACGGTAATTGCGCCTCTTATACCTTTTGTAACCATATTATTTTCCTTAAATATAAATTATTTAGATTTAGTAAAAATTTGCTGACCGTTTGCCCAATCTCTTGCAAACATTTCACCTTTGCCCTCTGGTTTTACTTTTACAAGCAAAATACAATCCTTGCCACAGCCTACTTCAACTCCGTCTTTTGAAACTTTAATGAATTTTGCACAATCCCCGTCTTCTTTTATAACCTTTGTTTCAAGCACTTTTATAATCTTTCCGTTATGAATAAAATAAGCAGATGGAGATTTATAAATACCACGAACTAAATTATGAATATCCTCAGCTGATTTTGTCCAATCAATCTGAGTTTCTTCTTTAGTTAATTTATTTGCCATACAAACGCCGTCTTCGCTCTGTTTTTGAGGAGTTAATGTTTTATCAACAAGCCCGATTAAAGTTTTTTCAATAAGAACAGGAGATTTTTCGCTTATCTCATTGAATAAATCAACACATGTCATATCATCAGGAATTTTTATAACTTCCCTCAAACAAACATCCCCGCAATCAAGCCCTAATTCGGTAATCATAGTGCAAATACCTGTTTCTTTATCACCATTTATAATTGCACGCTGAATAGGGTTTGCCCCTCTGTATTTTGGCAAAAGAGATGCGTGAAGATTAATTGTTGCAAATTTTGGAATATCTAAAACATCCTGTGATAAAATTTGTCCAAATGCAAATGTCACAAAGAAATCAGGACTTAATTTCTTCAATTCATTTTGAATTTCAGGTTCTTTTCTGATAGATTTTGGCTGAAAAACAGGAATATTATTTGCCAAAGCATATTGTTTAATCGGAGACATAGTAATTTTATGTCCTCGTCCTGCTGGTTTGTCAGGCTGTGTAACAACAGCCAAAACATTGAATTTATCTGAATTATTCAAATATTCTAACGATTTTAATCCTATTGCAGGAGTTCCGAAAAAAACAATATTAATCACTATTTTTCAAGCTCCTTATCAATTTCAGGTTCTTCAATTAATCTGTCAGGATCAACAGGCGGAAGATTATGTTTTGCTAAAATCTCGTCTGTTTCAAAACGATTAACACAATGATCAATAAATAAAATTCCGTCTAAGTGATCATTTTCATGCTGAATAGCTCTTGCAAGCAAGCAACCGTCTTTAGCTTCCAAAACAAAAGGTCTTCCATGACGGTCTAATGCCTTTACCATAATGTTTTTATAACGTTTAACATCAGTGTATGCTTCAGGGAAACTGATACAACCTTCCTGCGCAACAATTGCACCTGATTTTTTAATAATTTTCGGATTTATAAATACGATAGGATTAAGCGGTTCATCATTTTTAGAAACATCAACAACACAAACCCTATAATTTACTCCCAACTGAGGTGCAGCCATACCTACACCATTTTTGGCATACATTGTATCTAACAAATCTTGAACAAGATCTTGAATTTTTTTAGAAACCTTATGAACTTCCTTAGAAGGCTCTCTTAAAGTTTTTTCTCCATATTGTAAAACTCTTTTTACAGACATACTTACCTCACTTTATAAAAAGTATAATTCAAAATATTAAGATTTGCAAACGCTTTAAATTATTAATGAAAAAAAACTTGTAAATATATACTTTATATATATATGGAAATCACAAATTATTTCGGAATAGACAAAATAAATACAACCGGCATAAACTCATCAGGAACTACCAAAACAGAAAAAAGTTCCGGCAATGAGTCTATTTGGACGCAAAATAAAACAAATAGTACAACGAAAGAAAATCAAGATGTTAGCCAAAAAAATAAATGAGGAAACAACCCGACTTTCATCCCAATACTCTATTGCAACAGAAAACAAAGAAGCCAAAAAAGCAGAACAGATATTATCAGATTCAAATATTCCGAACTTAAGCAGAGTAGGTACCCAATTAAAAAATAATATAGAAACACTTGGCAAGAATCTTAATCAATTAATAGATTCTGTTAATGAGAAATGTTCAGGCTGCAAAACAACATCAGAAGTAGAAGCAAAGGTAAAAGAACTTGAACAAGAAATAAGTCAAAAGAAACAAGAAATTGTAATATATGTACAACGTATGCAAAAAGCAGTACAACTTAATTCTAAATTTTTAAATCTTAACGATGAAAAGCAAGCTAAATTATTAGAAACAATAGATATGGATAAAATTGAAAAACAATTATTAGAGCCTGCTAACATTAGCAAAGATGAAATCTCAGATACAGACGATCCAAAAGCTGATGCGTCAAAACAAATAGCCACCAAAGATAACGAACAAGATGATAAAATTTCAAAAATAATAACAAGCGTTATTAAATATACTGAAACAGGAGAAATCGATAAGCTCAGCGAAGATTTCATAAAAGATTCTCCTAAAGATAATCAAAAAAATGCGAATGAAACAACATTTGGCTTATTCCAAACAAATTACTCAAACCTATTTTCAAATTCAAACATTAATAAGAAAAAGAACCCGTTTTTTACCTAATATCTAAAAACTTATGAACTTGAGGAATTAAGCGAACATTATCGTATTTCGCAACGAATTTATCTAAAATTTCTGCTGCAAAATCTTTATTAACAGACATATTATCTCCAATCATCTCAGGCTGTAAAACAAGTGGGATAGCATATTTTTTGCCTAATTCACAGCATTTTTCAATTTCAAAGTCTGTAATTTTTGAATTAAAAACAATTTTGGCAAATGTTTCAACGCCAGAACAATTTTTGAAAAATTCATCATGGAATTTGTATGAATTCTTTATTCCTGTAGCACTTTCTAGCTTTATATCAGCAGAAACGATATCAATAAAAGGTTTAACTTCCAAAAATTTATCAGCTAAAGTCGCATTTGTCTCAAGATAAATTTTCTTATTTACAAGCGGCAGAAAATCCTTTAAAAATTCAACAGACAACAAGGGTTCACCACCTGTTAATGAAACAGAATGGATTTTATCACAAAAATTAACTTTATTTGCTAAATCACAAGGATTATATTCCTCAAATGAACCGCTGGGAGAAAATTCCGTATCACAATAATTGCATTTCAAATTACAATTACAAAATCTGATAAAAAGCTGTTTATAGCCTACATAAGGGCCTTCACCTTGAATTGATTCAAATATTTCTTTAATTTTTACACTATTCATTTAATAAATTCTCTCTAATATTATTGTGCGATGATATCTTTTTTAACTTTTCATAAAGTCTTATTTCATCATCCGACAAAGAACAAGGAATTTCAATATGCACAATAACTATCATATCTCCTGATTTACCGTTATGTTTCAAACCTTGACCTGCAAGACGAAACTTTTGCTCTGAATGAGTCATTGGAGGAATTTTTAAACTTAAACGAGCATCAAAAGACGGGATCGTAATTTTACCGCCTAAAGCAGCCTCGTAAGGAGTGATTGGAATATTATAAATTATATTATTACCATCAAATGAAATTCTATTATTAGGTTCAATTTTAATTTTTATAAATAAATCACCGTTTTTACCGCCAAATTTACCAGGTTCTCCTTCAGTTTGGATACGTAACTTTGTACCGTTTTTAACATTTTTAGGAATTTTAACGGTAATTTTTTTATGCTCAGTTTTTTCGCCACTGCCATGACATTCAAGACACATTGCACCATTTATAAATTTCCGTCCCTTACATCTTGGACATTCTGATGTACGAACAACATTTATAACCCGTTCTGTGCCATTTATTGCTTCTTTTACGGTTATTGAAACATCTTCATACAAATCTGCTCCGCGTCTTGGAGTTTCTTTTGCTTTCTTTTGCTTTGACTTTGTTGTAAATTCATCAAAAATTTCATTTATTTTTTTTGAAAAATCTTCTTTTGACATCTTCTGATTAGAAGGATTGCTTTGAGAAGATGCATTCTTTTTATATTCATTTTGCGCTTTTTGAGAAGATGTATGTTGTTTTTCTTCTTTTTTATAAGACTTGAAAAATCCGTTTATTGTATCATACTGCATTCTTTTTTTTGCATCAGATAAAACCTCATAGGCCTCAGTTATATTTTTGAATTGCTCAGTGCCATAAGGATTAACATCAGGATGAAATTTTCGTGCAAGCTTTCTATATGCAGATTTAATTTCTGCATCAGAACTGTCAGGTGTAACTCCAAGAATTGAATAATAGTTTTTCATATCTTCATATATAATGAAGATTTAAAAATTTTCAACCTGCTCACAAATATCATTACGGTACTTTTTACCGTCAAATTTTATAACTTCTATATCTTCATAAAGATGTTTGCGAGCACGCGATAGAGTTTTAGCAGTTCTTGTCAAAACAAAATTCTTACCCTTGATTGTTTCATATTCAAGATATTTGTTTTGTGTAACTCCAAAATGTGCGATATCGGAATCAACAAGATCAAGCCCGTTTATAACCTTGCCTTCCTGTCTTGATGAAACAACACAAGAAACAGATGAATTATCAGACACATTTAACTTTTCATAGTCATCTGCAAAAGAGCCGACTGCACATGCTGCAAATAAGTTCAATAAATTTTCATCAACCAAATTTAAAACAGCATCAGCATCATGATCACTTAAAAATGGTTTAAAATTCAAAACAACATATTGCCCGTCAGGCATCAAAACACAATCCATACCTAAAATTCCAAGATAAGGAGTTCCCTTTCTTTCAAGAGCTTGAAGAACTTTAATCACTACATCATTCATAATAGAATTTTCAATATCTCTTGAAACCTTATAATCAGGAGCAAAAGCACCTGTACCTGATGTTAATATACCGCCGTTTCCATTTTCCATAAACTTGTAGTTTGCAACAGTCATCAATGGTAAAGCACTATAACCGTCAGTTACGGCATAAAAAGTAAATTCATGACCATATACATAATCTTCAAGAACAACTTTTTTTTCATCCTTACTGAACAAATCCTCAACAAATGTTTTTGCATTTATAAAAGTAGAACAAACAAGCCTGTCAGCAGTATTTAAATTTTCATCAGTTCTGATAACTTGCGGCATATTTGCTGTTTTTAAATAATCAACAGCCAGCTGCAATTTATCAAAAATAGCAAATCTTGGAGTCGGAATTCTTAACTTATATAAAAATCTTTTGCCAACAGATCTGCTTAAAGCAAAAGATGCACTCTGCGCAGTTGGTGCAAAAATAAGCTGTTCATTTGCCTGAAATACACTTGCAATATCATTTTTTATAGCAAGTTCTGATGATACAACAGTCAAATCAATCGCATTTTCCAAAACGAATTCTAATATCTCCTGCACTTTATCTTCACGAATATCAACACATTTTGCGATATCCATCATTGAAGCATTGCCAGGAATAACAAAAATTTCACACTCGTATGATGCAAGCTTTCTTGCAAGTGCATATTCTTTAGCAGAATTTCCAACAATAAGAATTTTTTTAAATTTGTCCATAACGGTATTATATAACAAAAAATTATAATCTATATAAATGATTTTATTAAGTTATTTTAAGATTTTGACAAAAAGTGTGCTATAATAATGACGAAACGAAATTCATAATTAAATTTTATATTGTATAGTGAGGTAGAAATGGCAGGTATCGCAAATTTATTATCCCAAATGTTTATTCCCCAAACAACACAAGTTGTTGCACCGGTAAGAAATTATGATCCATACAGCAACAATCCTTTTGTAAATTACAAAGGCAACAGCTTAAATAATTACGCTAAAAATACCCCTGTTAGAGGCGGATATTTTGCAGGCTATTACAATGGCAAACAAAATATAGTTGGACAACGCCTTTTTATAGAAGTATAGTATAATGTTTCTAACAATTGACATTATGTGAAAAACACGTTATAATGGAAATAAAATAAGAAAGTAGATTAAGATTTTATGAGTAAAAAGTTTTTTTGGGGATTTTCACTTGCAGAATTATTAATAGCTTTAGCAATAGTTGGTATTATTGCAGCCGTAACTATTCCTGGAGTTGTTACGAATTATAATCAAAAAGCTATGCTGACTCAACTTCAAAAGAATTATGTTGAGTTACAAGAAACATTACTTATGCTTAAAACCGAAAATTATCACAAAGGCTTGGAAGGCTCAATCTTAAATAACAAAGGATCTAAATCTGTTGAAGAAACAGCAGGTAAATTTTTAAAAGACTATTATAAGATTACACAAGATTGCAATACAGACACACAACCTTGCTTTGCTGAGCAATACGCAGATATTAATTCAGTTACATATACAGATTTTAGCTGTGAAGGGTATTCTGTCAATGTTGCCAGCGGTGCGGCTATATGTATTATACCTGCAGAAATATTTTCAGCTATTTCAATAGATACATCAACATTAGAGCCAAGCAAAGTAGATGTCAAAAATCCTGCAGTTGTTTATATAGATGTAAACGGAACTAAAGAACCAAATATCGGTGGCAGAGATATGTTCACATTTAATATCTATAATGATTATTCTATTGACGAAGTCGATGTAAATAAATCAGATTCAGAATCATCTACTTCACCGGAAGATGAAAGAAATAATCTATATAACAGCAATTGCTTAACCTCAAATGTGGGCAAAGGATGTTTCGGAAAAATTCTTAATGACAATTGGCAAGTAAATTATTAATAATAAAGCGAAAGGGCTTAATAATATGAAAAAAATGTTTGCTTTTACATTATCTGAAGTCTTAATAACCCTAGCAATTATAGGTGTTATTTCAGCATTAACCGTTCCAACCTTGATAAACGGTTATCAAAAAAAAGCAGAAGTTGTGCAAATAAGAAAAGTAATGACTGATATTGGCAATACAATTGATATGTATATTACTGAAGAAGGTAAAGCAAAATTTTCTGCAACACCGTACTATAAGAATGACTTAAATTCATTAATTACCGAAAAAATGAAATCAGTAAAAACTTGTAGCTCTGACGCTGGAGGATGCTTTGCTTCTGAAAATTATTTGACAATAGGCGGAGGAGATTCCAAAGCTTTCTCTTGCGGAGGAAATTCTTATTTATTGGCTAACTCTGCTGCAATATGTATGACTAAAGATGATGATATAATTACTGTTAATGTCGATATAAACGGTCAACAAGGTCCGAATATAGGCGGTAGAGATATGTTTGAATTTTATGTAACTAAAGATGGCGACATTTCATACTGTTCAGATGGTAATGCAGAATGCGACAGCGAAAAAGAAGGTTGCACAGGTTCTGCACTTGGTAAAGGCTGCGTTAAAGCTTTAGCCGATAATGGTTGGGTAATGAATTATTAATAAAATTTATTAACTAAAACTAAATTTTATAATTAAACCGTTAAATTAACCATTTAACGGTTTTTTGTAATTTAGGTTATTTACAAAAACAAATAAATTTATATAATTAAATTATGACAAATTATATTATAATACTTTGCAACACAAATTCTAAAGACAGTGCAGAGACAATCGCAACATATCTTATAAAAGAAAGTCTCACAGCTTGCGTAAATATTATTCCAAAAATTACTTCTATTTATAAGTGGCAGAATAAAATAGAAAATGACGAAGAATATTTAATGCTTATCAAAACTAAAAAAGAATTATTTGATAAAGTTAAAGAAAAAATTCAAATTCTTCATCCGTATGAAGTTCCGGAAATTATATCAATAGACATTTCAAACGGAAATTCTGAGTACTTAAAATGGCTAAATAATAATACAATATAATTCACATAACTTAATAAATATCTATATTATAGCAAAAATTTTTATTTACTTGTTTCTCTAACTTGTAAAAAGAGAAACAAAAATATGTTACCAGTAAATTTTTCACTAAACAATTCTGCAAATATTAACAGGAACAAAAATTATTCACCTAACTTTAATGGAATTACTTCTCCTCAAGAAGGGAAAGAATTACTTACAATAATGCCAACCAATGCTAAAAGACTTATAAAAAAATTAAATAATTTTTTGGAAAATGAATGGAAAGAAATAAAAAATAACCGCTCAGGTTTTTATGAAAAACCATATTACACTTTATCAGGTAAGAAAAACGAAGTTGCAACTGTTACCCCAATATACATAGGACACGAAAGAAATCTACTTTTTGAAATTTCAAAAGACGGAGTTACTGAAAGAATGATTATAAACAGAGATAATCCTGATTCTTTCAAATATGAAAAAGTTGTTGAAACCGAATTTGGCAGTGCAACAACTAAATCATTTAATAGTGCTCATGAAAGAAATAAAACAATAGAAACTCTCGTTGGGGACCATGTGGTACAGTTCATTCCACAAATATTAGCTTCAAAAATTTTCTATTAATAAAATAAGATAATTAATTATTTGGTAACTAATTTAATTCTGTTACCCATATAAGATTTGACATCTTTATTATAACCGACAAGAATATTTTCGAAATCAGTGTTGCTTTTACACTCAGCACGCAATAATTGTACACCATGATTATATAGCTGCTGAGCTGTATTAATATTGCTTTGTGGAATTTTACCCTTATAAATCTTGGAAGCTAATGCAATATCGAAAATTCTACGTTTGCATAAACCACTCATCTCTTTACCTGTCTTAACAGATTTATCATATGTCAATTTATTTATAGCAGCCTCATACTTACCTGCTTTGAGTGTGTACAAAAGTCCCGGAGTATCTTTAATTATATCAACTCCTTTATTAAATCCTAAATCAAGAAGAGCTTCTCTTATAGGTACCGGAAGTTTTTCATAATTGCGTCTTCCTCCCATAATAGAATATAAATTTTCTTCTACTTTAAACATATCTTTTGCTAATAATGTACAAACTTCTTGATTTGTTAAATTTGTATCATCACCTTTTTGTAAAACGTGACCAATACCTATTGTTCTAACGCCGGCATCATCTGTATATGGAGTGTTATGAAATTCATTATCAGATAATTTACCTGAATCTTCAACTCTCTTTAATCTCTTAATAAAGTCATAACTAACACCCAAAGATTTAGCTACATCATTCAAATTTCTTACATTTTTTACTCTTCTTCCAAGAGGGATTCTTATAACCTGTCCCGGTTTCAGAGATTTAGCTTTTTCAGGAGTTAATGAATTTGCATCTAATACACTACATTCTTCAACCCCATATTTCTTAGCAATCTCAGAAACTGTATCACCTGATTTCAATCTATAATACGGATTTTTAACATATGTGATATAATGAGAACGAACAGCATCAATACGTAATTGTTCATCAGACTTTGAACCTGTCATACGAATTTCATTTTTATATGTTTTCTTTTTTGGGGGTCCAAATACTGAAACTTTTTTATTAGTTTTTTTAGTTGTAGGCGCAGTTTTCGGTTCGCCGTAAATAAATGTTTTTATTTTGTTTTTAATTGTATTTAATATATCTGAAAAAAATTCCATAATCGTAATCCTTATTTTATACCGAAATACTCATTTAAACCTGAAATCAATTTATTTACCAATCTTGTTTGGAAATTCATAGAATCCAAATTTTTAGACTTTGAACCATTTACATATTCAACTTCAACAAGAACTGATGGAATATCCTCACTTTGGTGCAAGACTTGTAATCCTTGATCAGGAACATCCCAATTACGTTCAGAAGTACTTGCAGTAATCCAATCATCCTGATTTAAATTATTTTTTAATATAAAAGCAAGTTTTTTATCATCTTTAAATCTTGAATCATAACAAACACCTGTACCTGACTGTCCAGGACTAGAATCAGCATGTAATGATACCATTATAATATCATCTTTACCATACTTTTTATTTGATTTTTTACCGGTTTCAAGATTATCTATTAAATTTGAAATAGTACTACCATCAGCGATTGTTTCAACATGGCCTCCAGTAATAACAACAGCATAACCATTTTCACGAAGCTTATCTGTCATATATTCAGCATAAATATTCATTTTTTCTGATTCAATAAGTGGCGCATATTTTCCGCTGCCTTTTTTTATAAAACTATATGAACCAGGATCATAGCAACCGGATCTTCCGCTATAACCGCCATGGCCGGCATTCAAAATTATAACTTTACCGTTTGGAACAGTCGTTGGTTTTAGCAACGCTGTTTCTGCCGAAGCAACTTCGCCATTTTTAACAATAGGACGAGGAATTCTGTTTAATGGTGACAAATCTATATTATCTTTGTCATAAGTAATACCATTATTCTTACAGTATTGTTGAAAATTTTCTAATACTTCATTTTTTGCAGACTCAATAGCATCTTTTTGCAACTTTTCGGCTGTAAACACTCCGGCTTTTTTGGTCAAATTAACTTTTGTATCAGGTTTAGCCGACTCTACCATATATCGTCCAGGAAGAGTTTGAGCCAGCGGAACCTCTTTTGCAAGCATTTTATTAATCATTGCATCCATATTTGAAGTATCAACCATTCCAAAAGAATCAAATTGCTTGTTCAATTCAGCTACAAACTTGTCTCTTTCAATAGCAGGAATATCTTTTGCTTCAGCTAAAGTATCATATATATGCATAACTGCATTTTTTCTCAAATCTTGTCTGCTTGTAATTTCGCTCGTAATTCTGTTTATCAAAGAACGACCACCATTTGCTTGAGAATATTCATTTAAAACTTCAGACACATTCTTTGGGTTAATTTCCTTTAACATATCATCAAAAGGCTTTTTACCAACAGCTCCCCAAGAACTATTTGCTTCTTCTTCCAGTTTATCGGCAATTTCTTTTGGCGTAAATGAAGAACCCCATTGAACATGATTTGCAATCATAGAACCAATTAAGGCACCTTCACCTAAGCTTCCGAGTTCACTTTTACTCTTAGCCGGTTCTGCATCATTAGCTTCAGCTTTTTGTGCATTTGAAGGATTAACTCCTTTTGTATTTTTAGCAGAACCTTTTTCTACTTTATAAGGTTTTACATAAAATTCTTCATTCTTTTGAGCTTTATAGTCACCATAAGGTTTTGGAATTTTATTTAACTTGCAAAATTCATCCATAGACATATTATATTTCTTTGCAAGAGCATAAATTCCCTTACCTGCAGGAACTTTATCCATAGGGAGAGGAACTTTTGTACCTTTTTTAATAATATTTGTTTCTAAGCCTGTCCACTGTTTAAATTCCTCATTTGACATTCCAAGCAATTTTGCATAATGAGAAATAGGTGTATCCTTGGTTGGTATAATAAATTTTGGACGAACTCTCTTTTGATCTTTAGGTGTTCCTATTTTTTTCTGTAAACTTAATGTTTCAGGTACAAAATTCTGACTCATAAAAATTTCCTCATTAATCTTCTACACATATATGTGTATCGGCAAAATAAAAATAAACTTTAAAAAATACAAAAAAATGATAAGAAACTTTACATTTCATAAAAAATATAAATACACATAAAAAAAACACAGAACCTATTAAAACTAGATAACAAAACGTTTTTCAAGGTTCTGTGATTTTTTTTATTTATGTTAATATTTTACGCTAATTGGACTTCTTGTTTTTTAAATTGCATTTCATAAAGAGCTTTGTATTGACCGTTTTCTATTGACATAAGCTCATCATGAGTACCAAGTTCTACAAGTTCTCCTTCATTTATAACCGCAATCCTATCGGCATTTTTAATAGTTGAAAGCCTGTGCGCGATTATAAATACTGTTCTATTCTGCATAAGATTATCCATAGCTTTTTGAACGATAGCTTCTGATTCGTTATCAAGGGCAGATGTCGCTTCATCAAGAATAACAATAGGAGCATTTCTTAGCATTGCACGAGCAATTGCTACTCTTTGTCTTTGACCTCCTGATAAAGTTAAACCTCTTTCTCCTAACAAGGTATCTAATCCGTCAGGCAAATCTTTTATCATATCTTGTAAATGAGCAGCTTTAATTGCATCAACAAGCTCATCATCATTTGCATTTGGATTTCCCATCATAATATTTTCTTTTATAGTTCCGGAATATAAAAAATTATCCTGAAAAACCATAGCAATATTCTGTCTTAAAGATTTTAACGAAAATTCTCTAATATCAACACCGTCAATTGTTATAGATCCGGATTTTATATCATAAAATCTTGGTAAAAGATTTACTAATGTAGATTTACCACCACCTGAATTTCCAACAATTGCAAGTGTTTCATTTTTCGGAATAATCAAATTTATATTTTTCAAAACAGGTTGATTTGGAATATATTCAAAATCAACATTTTTAAATGTAATATTATCTTTCAAACCTGTAAGTTCTTTAGGATTATCACAATCTCTGATCTCAGGTTCCAAATCAAATAATTCAAAAACACGCCCCATAGCAACAAAAATGTTTTGAATACCTGTCATTGTATTACCAAGAGTTTTAACAGGTTTGTACAACAATAATAATGATGTAACAAATGATGCAAACGCTCCGGCTGTCATATCACCTGATGTAATCAAATGCGTACCATAACCCAAAACTGTTGCAATTCCGACTGAAGCAATTAAATACATTAAAGGACTCATCCAAGCTGCACGCTTAGTTAAAGACATATTAACTCTAAAACCCTTCCAAATTTGATCACGGAAATATTGTTCTTGTCTACCTTGCAACTCATAAGCAGCCATAACTTTATTACCGCTGTAAGTTTCGTTAATATTTGTAGTAATATTCCCGCCAATAACCATATTTTTGTTAGAAGCTTCCTTAATTCTTTTCCTTATTAAAGCAACAGGAACAAAAGCTACACATAAAACAAGCACACCAATAAACGCAAGCTTCCAAGAGCTGTATAACATAACCACAATAAGTCCCAATGCTCCAAACAAACTTGTAGTAATTGATTTAATTTGATCTACAATGCCTGCACTAGCCGTTTGAGGATCCCCCATATATCTTGTAATAATAATACCGGAAGGGTTTTCATCAAAAAATTGCGGATCCATATAAATAAGTTTATGAAAAAGATCAAATTTTACATCATTTGTAATTCTTTGAGAAGTCCAAGCCGAGATATAATCATTCAAATAGCGAAGTACACCTTGAAATCCTGCAAAAGCAACAACAGCAAACGGGATTAGTACCGCAAATAATTGCCATGAAAGTGAAAATTCATGACCTAAAATATGAAAAATCCAGTCCTGTTTTCCTACAACATAATCCATAAAAGGTTTTAAAGCGAAAGCTGTTACGCCGTCTAAAAGTCCCAATGGAATAGCAACCAAGAATCCGCATATTATTCTAAACGTATATGGTTTTATATACGGCCAAATTCTTGATAAAAGCCAACCATACTTAAATGAGTTTTGCGCTGATGTATTACTTAATTTCATAAATTCCTTTCTTTTACAATTCAAAATTTTACCAGTATCAATAAGATTTATCTTTCCTTTGCTTGTTTAATGACATCAGTTTTATCTAACTTTTCCCAACCATCAAACTTGATAACCCTGTCATCTATTGTTATATCTGCATTTGGTTTACCAAAAAATATTTCATCATACTGAATACCGTTTTCTTCTAACCAATCAAGAGTGATTTTGCCAACATTTTTCATAACCTTACCAACATTGTGACCTTGAGTTTGCATATTTCGAGCGGTATTTATAATTATAGTATGACCATCAGCTTTTAAACTGTCAATAAACTCCTTTGCACCAGGCATTACTTTTACATCTGCATAAGTTTCGTTTGGTTTCTTGATTGTACAAATAGTGCCATCCAAATCTATACATATCCTAAGTTTTTTATCTTCCATTCGTTCCCGTCCTTACTTATAGTTTTTACAGTATCATTTAACAATTCTACTGCCTTTAAATAAAATACTTTCTGTCTGCTTAAATTATCTTTATGCAAAGGTATCATTGATAAAAATAACAATCCTTCTATCAATTTTATTTCCTGAGGATTATAACCGCTTAATTCTGTGTATTTATCAAAAAATTTTTCTAATATTGAATAATCTGCAGATGATTTTATTTCATACTCATATACAGAAGGGCTTTCAGACAATTTAAACATACCATGAACAATAAAATCATATAAACCGACAATACTGTGACGAAGCTTTGCAATATCATAACGAGGATCACCATATATTGTAGGATCACCATTTAGCCTGCCTCTTGGATCTATAAGTTTGAAAATATAATTACTTGAATCAAACAAAATATTTGAAAAACAATAATCTCCATGTATTACTGTTACTTTATCTAAGCAACACAAATGGTCAACTAAAGCAGCTATACTATTTTTTAAAGTTGCAATTCCTGCATATTTTTTACCATTTATAAATTCATATTTTCTATCTAAGACCTTTTCCCAATAAGAATTCTGAGCACGCAAATCATCAAGACGTTCTTTTGTTTTATCATAATATAACCATTTTAAAGCTTCTGAATCAGATTTTACAGTATATTTTTCAAATTTCTTATGCAAATCAAACAATGATTTTATAATATAGTGCCAATCTTCTAAATTTACTTCTCCTGACAAATACAGTTCCTGTAATGACGGATATCCATACAATTCTTGAACTAAATTGGCAGAAGACTTATCCTTCTCAAAACTTATAAAACGTGGAGTAAAAATTTTCAATTCATCAGGAATATGAAGATACCAAAAAGCTTCATCCTCAAGTTTTTGAATTTTTGTACTTGTTTTGGTTAACAAGCCATATTCTGTATCAACTGATATTGAATTAAAACATCTTGCATTAAAAAGTATATTTTTTGCTTTTATCAAGCCAGAAGTATGACCTAAATCGTACCAATCATCTATCAATCTTGTTTTAAGTTTATGTTTTTCTTTATACATTATTAATGCCGTTGAAATTTCTTTTTTAAGCATCAATCTTGCCTTTACGCAACAATTTAAGATATATTTTGTATCAGAAAAAGCGTAATATCCGACAAGAGCTTCTTTATCAGATAAATCTACATTTTTAACTTTGTCAAAAAAATCACCTTTATTATCTATCAAACACCAATTATCAGATGTTGTAACATCTTTTGACGTATAAATTACATCAGTATTTTCATCAATACTTTTTGTAATCATTGTATCACCGAGTAGAACTCTGGTCGGTAAATTTTGATCAGCCTTTTTTAAAGCATATTTTAATGAACTTAGAATATTTTTTTTACTGTTTACCTGAACTAGTTTTATTTCAAATTTTTCACTAAGTATATTTTTAATATAATCAATTAGCTTATAATTATCACTGCATACAACAATAATAAATTTATTTAAGCCATACGTATCCTTGAGCATTTCCAACTGCCTGTAAATAACAGGTTTTCCACGCATCGGGAGCAATGCTAATGATGAATAAAAACCAACAGGCATATTTTCATTTTTTGTTTCTCCTCCAAATAAGAGGATATTATTAAACTCTTTCACAAATTTTTTCCTTTAAATATTCTTGAAGTTGTTGAGGAGTCCCGACACAATCGAAATGTGATATATCATAAATTCCAATCTTGTCTGTAAATTTTTTCAGGTGATTATACACATTAGACATATAAAATTCACCTTTTTGCGTATCACTTTCAACCACCAAATCAATTACAGCATCTTTAAAGTCTTCCAAATCTTTAAAATAATACATCCCACAAATTGCATGATTTGAAATAACTTCTTTTTCTTTTGTGCTAATTAAAAAACCTTCATCATCAACCTTTGCATAAGAAAAACATGGATTTGAAGAATTGAAAGTCAACAACGCACCTTTTAAATTTCTTCTTCTAACAGATGATACGAAATTCATAACATCTTGTTCATTAAAAATATTATCTGAATCAGCAAATATAATATCGCACGATGAATCTATTGCTTTATGTGCCGCAAGAGCAGTAATTGCAGCACCCATCGTAAGTTTTGGCACAGTTACAATATTAAGTTTATATTTTTTTTGTAAGTCTTGAATTTGGTTTCTTTGTTCTGTAAGGAATTTTTCTTGAATTATCAAAGTAAAAATGGCATTTATACTTTTAAAAGAAGATAAAACATGTTCTATCATCATCTTATTATCAAATACTATAAAAGGTTTTGGAACATCATAACCCGCAACAGCAAATCTACTGCCTGCACCTGCCATTGGAATTACAATATTAATCGGATTCTTTAAAAATTCATCATACTCGTTATATTGATTAACTCCCACTATATCCCTTTCTTCTGTCAAATGATTTTATTTTATTTGTAATAAAAATTAGATATTATCACTTACATAGATTTATATTATCACAAACAATACTTATTAAATATATTTGTAAAAAAATATTATACTATTGACAAATGATAAAAAATATTACATAATGCATATATGCTTTCTAATGCAGTTTTCACTAATTTTGAGGAGTTATTATGGGGGTATCAAAGAATATTTTTAGGAATTGCGCATATACTCTAACGGAAATTGTTATTGTTATGCTTGTTGTAGCTATCATTATTGCTGTCACGATTAAAATAACAACAGCTAAACTTGATAATATTGTTGCTTATACTTATGATTCGGCATATTCTACACTAAGAGAGGTTAGCCGAAAAATATTATCTGAATTTAATGCTAATGACGATAAATATTTTACTTCAATAAACCTGTTTGATAAAATGTTGGCAAATCCTGCATTTGCTTATGATCCAAAGAATTGTTTTGTAGAATATACTGATCCATATAGTAATACAAAATATTGCTTAAATTATTATTTAGAAAGCTATTGTAATTATGGGAATTTTGACTGCAATAGTCATGTAGGTCAATATGGAATAACAAACGAGCTATGCAATAAAAAAACCTATATCTGCATATAATCTTTATAAAACTCAAGGGAAATACAGTCCAAATCCTATTGGGGTTCAAGATTTGTTTGATAAAATAATTGCGACTGCTCCTATTACAGCACGACCTTTATTTATGTCACTTGGAGATGCAAATGTTAATACTACATCTATATGTAAATTTGTTTGGGAAGGTCAAGAACTTGCCAACACTAATTGGATGGGTTGTGGAGAAGTTTATTCTGAAAACTATTGTACAGATGGATACAAAACACTAA
>ULMR01025103.1_pt1 | contig 18407 bp, 14 predicted proteins | sample 1951711 | NCBI WGS metagenome assembly ULMR01 (sample SAMEA4835556, study PRJEB28245) | human gut metagenome | biome: gut microbiome; material: fecal sample | place: Denmark | collected 2008 | reverse complement strand
ACGGGTTCGTATAAGAAAACTTCATCTGGTTACAATAAATATGACAAATATGGCCAAAAGACAGGAAGCTATAAAAAGACTTCATCAGGATATAATTCCTATGATAAATATGGTCAAAAGACTGGTAGTTACAAAACAAATTCTAATGGCATAACAACCAAATATAATAAATATGGGCAAAAAGTCGGTTCTTTCAAAAAAGACTCATCTGGAAGAGTTACTGAATACGATAAATATGGAAGAAAAGTCGGAAGTTATAAATAAATTTTTATATCAATAAATTAGTTTTGACTTTGATACAAATTGTGTCTTTGGGGTTGATATTTTAGATAAATGGAGTGATAGATGTTTATACAAGTATTAATGAGGTATTTGTATGGCATTGAATATTTTTGAAAAACGTATTAAGGCTTGGAATGCAAAATATCCGCCCCTTGCCCCTGAAATTCTACGTAAAATTAACAAACTTGTTGAACAGTATGACAAAACTCAACAAGTAGAAAAAGATTCTAAAGTTCTATCAATAACTGACGGAACAAAATTAGTCAGAGAATTTAAAGGTCGAAGATATACTGTGCTTGTTTTACAAGACGGTTACGAGTTCAACGGTTCCAAGTATAAAAGTCTTTCTGCAGTTGCTAATAAAATTACAGGAACGCGTTGGAATGGTAAGAAATTTTTTGGAGTGGCATAATGACAAAGAAAATCAGATGTGCAATTTATACTAGGAAATCAACAGAAGAAGGACTTGAACAAGATTTCAACTCCCTTGATGCGCAAAGAGAAGCTTGTGAATCTTATATAAAATCTCAAAAGCACGAAGGCTGGAGTCTTTTAACTAAAAAATACGATGATGGAGGATATTCAGGCGGGACAATGGATCGTCCTGCATTTAAACAACTTTTGCAAGATATTGAAAATGATGAAATTGATATTGTTGTAGTTTACAAAGTTGATAGGTTAACACGTTCTTTGATGGACTTTTCAAAGATTATCGAAGTATTAGACAAGCACAATGCCTCATTTGTTTCTATAACACAGCATTTTAATACAACAACTTCCATGGGAAGATTAACGCTCAATATTTTGCTATCATTTGCGCAATTTGAAAGGGAAGTTACAGGAGAGCGAATTCGAGATAAGTTTGAAGCCTCAAGAAAAAAGGACTTTGGGTTAATGGTGCTACACCTTATGGATACACAAAAGATGAACACCACATTTTACAACCGCAACAACCATTTGCAGATAACGTTAAATTTATTTTTGAAGAATATCTCAGAGTTAAAAATGTTATTAAACTAAAAGAAAGTCTTAATCAAAAAGGGATACTTTCAAGGACAGGAAAACCAATTCCAAAATCAAATTTGTATCGAATGCTCGCTAACAAAGTGTATTTAGGCAAAATTTCTTACAAAAACAAGGTCTATGATGCTCAACATTCGCCGATTGTTTCAGAAGAATTGTTTAATGCTGTTCAAAATCTGCTACTTTTAAATGCAACAGAGCGCAAACATGCTACAAATGCAAAAGTTGGAACTCTTTTATCAGGATTACTTTATGATGATAAGGGAAACCTTATGTCTCCGACTTACAGCAAAAGCGGTAACAAGCTATACCGATATTATATAAGCCAAGCACTAAAAGATCCAAGCAGATGCGAGCGAGGTGATATTACCAAAATTTCAGCAGGTGAAATTGAAAAGTATGTAAAAGATGATTTGACAAAACTTCTACAAGATACATTATTTATCCAAAAATATTTAGAAAATTATTCAATCGAACAACAAACCAGCATTTTAAATACAATGCACGAATTTTGTCCTGATAAAGTATTTATAAGAACCGTTATAAAACGTGTTGATTTGAACTTAAATTTAATCAAAATCAGCTACGACATAAATTATATAATCCAATATTTTGCGACACTGGCATTTAATGCAAAATTTACATATACCCCGGAAGATGAACAGATTTACACAAAAGAACAAAATGTCAGAATATCATTAACCCCACAAAAGCAGAATAAAATTATTATCCCCGGGAAAGCTAATTATGATATGAAACTTATTCAGGCAATAGTAAAAAGTTTTTGGTACAACAAACTTGGAGCTGAGAGAAAATTACCGCCAGAAGCCCGAAATGGCAATAATAAACGCTTGCGCAAACTAAGATTTTTGCCACCAGAAATTATAGAAAGCATAATGAACGGGACCCAAGATCCGGAGTTGAATGTGAAAAAACTTATTGCAATGGCGGATAAGTGTTGTAAGTAAACGATTAATAAAATTTTTAAAATTAATTATTATAAATACTATTATACAATTATGTACAATGTAGCGTTTAATATAAACTTCTATTTTGATTTGAGAATATTTTACATTATGAACTAAGTTCGATGACAAATATAATTAATATAAAGTAATATCATTAACTATCAAATGCTTGTCTTGGGAAAGAGAAGTAGCTGAACCTGAACCTGTAAATCTTTTTATGCCACTGATATTATAATAATAATATGTTAAGTTAGTAGTATTATTGCAAAGTTTTAAAAATTTATTAAATAAAAAGAACATTTATATTTATTGTATAATTTTTATAGGGAGTTATGGAAATGAGCAACAATTTTTCAAGAGGATCAGAATGGAGAAGATGGGATTTACATGCCCATACGCCTATAGATAAAGACTGGGAAGATACTGAAAATTTATCAACAGAGCAAAATAAAATAGAATTTGCCAAAAGATATGTTGATTTTGCAAAACAACAAGGTTTATCTGCAATTGCAATAACAGATCATAATTTTTGTTCTTCATTAGAGGATTGTTTAATTCCATATATTCAAACAGAAGCTAAACACAATGGTATCGTTGTATTTCCAGGATTTGAGATTACTGCAAAAGATGGTAGTGGTATACATATATTGGTTATATTTCCTGAAAATACAGATCTGCATGTCATATTGGATATAGTAAAAAAATGTTTTAAAACTGGGACAAACCTACAGGCAAAGGAAACTCCTGTTTCTAATAAAAGTATTTCAGAAATAAAAAATATTATAAATGAAGCAAATATAGAATCTATATTTGTATATGCCCATGCTGATAGAGAAAATGGGATTTTGCACAATGGAACAATTAAAGGAACTAGACGAATTGAAGAATGGCATAATGCAGATGTAAAGATTGTACAAATGTCAAAAGGCAAAGCAAACTTAGAAGGTTTTTATAAAAATGTTTTTATTGACAAAGATCCAGCATTTTATAGAGAAATAGCATATATTGTGGCTTCAGACTGTAGGTCTATAAATAAAAAAGATAAAAATGAAATAAGTGGCCGACATTACTTAGGTGAAAAGTATACTTGGATAAAAGCTGATTTGACCTTTAAAGGATTAAAACAAGCAATTGTAGAATGTGAAGATCGAATCTATATAGGATCGACTCCTGAAAAGCTATTACAAATTGATTCGAATAAAACAAAATATATTAATGAAATAGAAATTGGATCTACTGAGCCAGCAGAATATTGGTTTAATCAAACTATCCCTCTCAATCCTGAACTAGTTTCTATTATAGGAAATAAAGGAAACGGGAAAAGTGCTTTAGCTGATATAATAGGATTAATTGGAAATAGTAAAAATATTGATTATTTCTCATTCTTGTCCAAGGAGAAATTTTTTAAAGATATTTCATCAGACAAACATTATGCAAAATTAAAATGGCTAAGTGATAGCAGTTATACCAGAGAAGTAAAACTAACTGAATCTTATAATAAAGCTGAAATTGAAAAAGTAAAGTATATACCTCAAAGTTATTTTGAAAAAGTATGTAATCTTATAGATAATCAGAAAGATTTTAAAAAGGAAATAGAAAGAGTAATTTTTAGACATTTAAAGGAAGAAGAAAAATTAGGTACGGATGACTTTGAGTCTTTGGTTAAGTTAAAAAAAGATGCTGCATCTAAGGATATTGAAAATACAGTAAGTAAACTGAAAGATGTGATTTATGAATATGTTATAGTTTCGAATAAATTATTAAAAGAAACCCTACAATTAAATAAAAGTTCTTTTAATGAATTAAGCAAACAGAAACAATCGTTAGAGGCTAATATTTTAGCTTTACAAAAAAATAAAATTGAAAAACCCATAGATAATACGAATTCTACTAAAATCAAGAATATTGTAGATAAAATTTGTGAAAATGAAAATGAATTAGAAAAATTAAAAAAACAATCAGATTGGTTATTAAAACAAAATAATGATTTAACTAAAATAAAAGAAAAGATTCAAGCGGTTCAAACATACTATCAAAATGTATCTTCTGAATTATTTGATAAATTTAAAAATTTGAATATTAAATTTGAGGATATACTTACATTCAATTATAATGAAACAATTTTGTGTAATAAAGAACGAGAATTGGAACAGTTTAATATAAATTTAAATGAAAAAATTCAACAAATTATTCAGAAAATTACCAAATTAAAGCAAGATAAAGAAAATGAAGAAAAGTTGCTATCTGGAGAAGAAAAAAAGTATCAAGATTATATAAATTCTAAAGCAAAATACGAACAGGAATTAAAACTGATTCTAGGTAATGAAAGAGACCCTTTAAGTATAAATGAGACATACTATTATTACAAATACTTGTGTTCGGATGAATATATAAACGACTTAAAAGAAAAAAAGGATCTTTTATATAATGAGATGCGGCAACTTACAACTAATATTTTTGAAACTTATCTTGAAGTCAGAAAAATTTATGAAAAACTTAAAGAAAATGTTGATAATTTTATCAAAGAATTTGATTTTAACCCAAATGCAAACATAAAAATTGAATTTAGACCAAAAATCAAAATATTAAAACAATCATTTATTGAAAATTTGTTACTTTATATTGAAAAAATAGGAACATTTAGAGGCGATGACAGAGATTTATTTTTTAATAATCTATGTAATATAGAATTGGCTTCGCAAGATGATTTTATACTAATGATAGATACACTTATAAATGCTATTAAAAAAAATTTAGGGAATGAAGAAGATACAATAAATAAATCTCTTAAAAAAAATATTGAAGCCGAAAATTTATACACATATATATTTTCGGGGGCTTATTTAGATGTCGACTATGAATTGGAGTTTAATAATAAACCTATAAGCATGCTTTCTCCTGGAGAAAGAGGGCTTTTGTTATTAACATTTTTCTTGCTTGCTGATACTTCTAATACTCCTTTAGTACTAGATCAACCTGAAGAAAATTTGGACAATCAAACTATATATAATATTCTAGTGCAGCTTATTAAAAATGCTAAAAAGAAACGACAAGTAATTGTAGTGACGCATAATCCTAACTTAGCTGTTGTGTGTGATTCGGAACAAATAATTTGTGCAGATTTTGATGTGTCAAGAACTCCTAAAATTATGTATTTAAGTGGTTCAATTGAAAATGAAGATATAAATAAAAAAATAGTTGATATTTTGGAAGGAACAATGCCAGCATTTAAAAATAGAGAAGATAAATATACTTTATAATTATGTATTATTAAAAGTTTTTTTATTTCAGTGTAAGTAAATTCCTCAAGTTATCTGTTATTTTTAATCAAGTGTTACTTCATAATGTTCAAATTACAAAAGCTTTTACAAAAGGACTCTTTTTATTTCGAGAAAGAGAATTTGGGGTTAATATAATGGATTCACTCTGGAATTTAATCGATGATAATTCTCTAAAAAGCTCTAAAGTCCGCAAGGTGCGGGGAATTTCTCATTAAAAAAGAGGCCTCTTATGCCTCCTATTTATAAATACTGGAGCGAACAGTCCAGTGAGCTACAGGCTCGCTTCATAAACATTATAAACGCAATTTTGATATTTGTAAATTCCCTGCAAAATTAAAAATCAGGGAAAATCGGCTGATTTTGTTAAATTTCTGGAATAAAATCATTGCTACATAAGGCTTTTAAGACATATTCCCTGCAAGGCATAGAACAGGGAATGAATATGCAATAGATTTTTATTATATAATAGAAATAAAAGGAAGTTATGCGCGCATATTATTCAGAAAAAGTTTCAAAATTTTTAAGTACATCAGAACATGAAATTCTTGGTCAATTACTAATGAACCATTGTTTCCCTAATGATTTGGAACAGAAACATGCATGGGCAGAGCAAATTCATATTTTAAAACAAAATCTTGTTGATTTCCCAAATGCAACTTTATTTTTTGAATTTTCAATTCCTAGAATGGGTAAAAGAGTTGATAATATTTTGTTGCTTAATGGAATTATATACTTATTAGAGTTCAAAATATTTGCTAAAAGTTACGAATCTTACGCCATAGACCAGGTTGTAGACTACACCCTTGATTTAAAGAATTTTCATTCTGGAAGTCATAATAAAACAATTGTACCAATCTTGGTTTCAACAATGGCAAAAGAAGTTCAAAATGAAGTAATATTTGCTGATGATAAAGTTTCTAATTGTCTTAAAACAAATGCTAATAACTTGGGAAAATTAATTAAAAATATTGATATAAAATATAGAAAAGAACCATTAGATGTTCAGGAATGGTTAAATTCTTCATATAAACCAACCCCAACAATTATTGAGGCAGCCCAAGCATTATATGCAAATCATTCTGTTGAAGATATATCTAGACATGGTGCAGAGTCAATTAATCTTACACTTACCAAGAATACTGTTGAAAAAATTATTAAAGATAGTAAGAATAATAAACAAAAATCAATTTGTTTAATAACTGGGGTGCCAGGGGCTGGAAAAACTTTAGCAGGTTTGGATATAGCAACTAGTTCAATGAATTATGACAAGGATGAACAAGCTTGTTTTTTATCAGGTAATGGCTCTTTAGTTAAAGTTTTAAGGGAAGCTTTGATCCGAAATAAATCACAGTTAGAACATATATCAAAGAAAAAGGCTGAATCACAAGTCTGTGCATTTATTCAAAATATTCATCATTTTAGAGATGAGTATGTTGAAGACTTGAATCCTCCAATTGAAAAGGTAGTTATATTCGATGAAGCACAAAGAGCTTGGAATAAAGAGCAAGCCTCAAAATTTATGAATAAGAAAAGTAAAATTAAAAATTTTAACTATTCAGAACCAGAATTTTTGCTTGGAGTTATGGATAGGCATTCTGATTGGTGTGTAGTTATATGTTTAATTGGTGAGGGGCAGGAAATCAATACTGGTGAAGCTGGACTAGAAGCATGGTTTAAAGCATTGAAAGTAAAATATCCAAATTGGAGAATATACTGTTCAAACCATATCGATTATTCATCGAATACAAAAGTTTGTATAAAAAATGAACTACACTTAAGTGTTTCATTACGTTCTTTTAAAAGTGCTAAATTATCCGATTTTATTAATAATTTAATAGATAATAAACCGGATGAGGCAAGAAGTATTTATAAGGAGTTATCAAAAGAATACCCAATCTTAGTTACAAGAAATTTTGAACAAGCTAAAACTTGGGTAAGACAGAATGCTCGCGGTTCTGAGCGTACAGGATTGCTTGCCCATTCCAATTCAATACGTCTTAAACCAGAAGGGATATTTGTTAAATCTGAAATTGATTGTAGAAATTGGTTTCTAAATAGAAAAGAAGATGTTCGTTCCTCATGTGCGCTTGAAGATTGTGCAACAGAGTTTGATGTTCAGGGGCTAGAACTTGATTGGACTGTTGTTGCTTGGGATGCAAATTTAAGATATAACAAATGCTGGGAATATCTGAAGTTTTCTGGTGATAAATGGAAACACATCAATAATATTGACGACAAAAAATATCTTTTAAATTCATATAGAGTATTAATGACACGTGCTAGACAGGGGATGGTAATATTTGTGCCTTATGGAGATGAAAGAGACAAAACAAGAACCCCAAAATTTTATGATGGTATATATAAATATTTACAAGAATGTGGTATTAAAGATTTAGACTATTTAGGAATAGTGTAATGGTTTATAGAACAGGACAATTGCGATATCCCCAAATACAACTTTGTACTTCAAAATATTGTGTCGCATATTTAGATATTTTGGGGTCTAAAAATCTTATTGATAATGATAAGAATAATGAATTTCTAAATTATTTAAACATGCTTTGTGGGGATGCTTTGTTAGAAGTTAGTTTTAATAAAGATATTTTTATAAAAATTTTTTCGGATAATATCTTGTTGGCAGTTAATACGGAATGTGAAGCTCAAATAAGAAAGGGAAGAATAGAAGCATTAATTAATAGAGTAGGAAATATTCAAAATGAAATATTACGCTATGGGTATTTGGTACGTGGCGCAATAGTAGAAGGTGACTTTTTTCATAATGATGTGATTGTATATGGAGAAGCCTTAGTTAAAGCTGTAACTGATGAAGAACAAATTGCAATATATCCCAGAGTAATAGTTCAGAAGGACATTTTTGAATTATTGCCACATTATTTTATAATGGATGAAGATAATTTAGTATTTTTAATTCAATTCATCTTTAGTCATGCACTAGAATATGTAAACTTTAAGCATCAATTACTGGAGATGCTGAAAAAGAATCCAGATGAAAAGTATAAACAAAGAATCATGTGGGTTATAAATTATTATAATAATTATTTAAGCTTCAATAAAACTAAATTATCAGCAGAAACATTTATAACAAAACAAGATATAATTGCTAGAATTAATGATATTTTATAATTATAAATTTTATATTATAGGTATTATGACTATTGTACAAATTTTTGTATAATAAGAATATGAAAAATAAATTAATAAAACAAATATTAAAGTACTATCTAAACAGTCAAAGTTACAAAGGCTATACTCTTCCACAATTATATGAACAATATCAAGACATAAGTGAAATAAAAAATATAATTATTGAATTGATAAAAGATAATTTTTTGGATTTATATTATTGTACTACTAATCATTTTGTGAAAAATTTTGACTTAAATATTCCATTAGAACAAAAAATTGATTTTATAAATAATTTACCAAACTCTTATAAACCTGAAATTTTGGAAGAAATTAAAATCAATGAAAAAAATAGCATAAAACTTGTTTGTGATAATATGTTACCCCCAATATCACTATTTCCTACTCCAAATATTATAAAAGAATATATAAAAAATAAACCAAAATATTACAAATTACCGCCATTTAATAAAATGTTACTGGAAGGAATGCCACATTTACATTTTTTGTATTTTAGGATTGATGTTTTAAATAGATTTCTTTATGATCCAAGATATTTAGTATATAACATGGATTATACTGGGTCAATTTATTATAAAATAGAAGACAGTAAAAATGAAAAAGATGAAAATAATATTTATTTAAGTCATTTTGGTTTAGCATATAATCGTAAAACTAATGAAAATGTTATAACAGTATTTCCACAAGATTTAGCAAAATTATCACTTAAGCACCAATACCATTTTTATTCACATTTATTAGATGATCAAGAAAATTATGTTCCAGATATTTCATATTATAAAAATGTAATTGGTGAATTCTCAGAAGGAATATCTATTTTTTCTGCTTTTTTTGAGGAGATGAAACTAATTAATAAGATGTTTAAAGTTATTTGTACAAAAAATTTGTTTAGAAATATATTTGAATTTAGTCAAGAAAATCGTCCGGAATATTTTCATCCTTTTCTTATGCCAACAAAAACGATGTATTATAATTTTTGTAGAACTATATATAGAATATTTGTTGAGCAACTTGATAAATATGCAATAATAGAATTTGCAAAGAAAATCAAAGTTGAGTTGGATAATATAGAAAGAACACGTCCAATGACATTATTACAACAATTATTTAGCAATGGCTTTAAATCTACAGATGGTAGTGATATCGGAAAAGAAATTATAGATATATGGAAAAAAGAGTTACATGAATGTCGTAATAAGATGTCTCATTCTTTTGTAGACGATATATATGATATAAATATTTTTGAAAGATACAGAAATACTATTAATGAGGCATATAAATCGGTACGTTTAATAAGATTAGTATTATCCTCTATACCTAAAATTAAAGATGCTATAAAAAATAATGAAATAGAAATTCCTGAAGAACTTTATCTAGGTAATATAAATATGTATTTTGCACCTTTGACAAAACTTCAATAAAAAAGAATTACCATATTTGCCCCATTGTTGTCTTTTTAATATTATGAAGATATGGAGTGTATTTTAAAAGACATTATAAAAATTCAAAAAGCAATAAGGGAAAAATCTCTTGTTATTTTTGTAGGAGCAGGGGTTTCTGCAAATTCCGGAGTGCCAACTTGGGGAACATTAATAGATAAAATTGCTAAAGAATTAAAAATAGAAAAAGATATTCAACAGAATGAATATTTGAAAATTGCTCAATATTATTATAATAATAATCCAAAAACTTTTTTCGCTAGTATTAAAAATTTTTTAGATGGAGAATGGCAACCTAACAGTATAAATGAATATTTATTTCAAGCTTTTAAGCCGAAATATTTTGTTACAACAAATTATGATGATATTTTGGAAAAAACTTCTAATAAATTATCCATGCCCTATTCAGTAGTTGCACAAGATAAAGATATTCCTAAAGTTGCTAATAATAATGCAATAATTAAAATGCATGGTGATTTTAGACATGGAAATATTGTTTTAAAAGAAGATGATTATCTAAAATATTCTGAAAAGTATCGACTGATGGAAGTTTTTATTAAGTCCTTATTTGCGACAAATACAATTTTGTTTGTTGGCTTTTCTGCAGATGATCAGAATGTCAATCAAATTTATTCTTGGGTAAATAGCATTTTGCAGCAAGATCAACGAGAAGCATATCTATTACAGATTGATGATGTCGAAAGTGATTATGAATTAAAACGAAAATATTTTGACAAAAAAGGGATTCATATTATAAATTATAGTGAATTAGCAAAACCAATAGACGATTATATTAAAGGAAAAAATATAAATGATGGACTTAAAAGATTAAATAATGTAAAAGGAAAACAATTATATAAATTATTGCATTTTATAAAGAATGCTACCCCTAATATACTTGATCAATGTTATCAAAAATTATTGCCAACCAGATATTTAAATTTTTTGTCTGATAATGATATTTCACAAGTTATAAACTATTATTGGTCCTATAACTCTGGAATTTTGTCAACAAGCCATGATAAAAAAATGGGCGAGTTGATAACTTTTTTAAAACGAAAAACTAAAAAAGCAAAAGAAACAAAAGAACTATTATCGCATTTAGGTATAAGAAGATTAATAGAAGAAGAGTGGGTAAAAGATAAGATAATAACTAAAAATGAACTAACTATATCTTCTACTGTAAAAGCTGAAAATGAGATTGTAAATTTAATTAATGAATTTAATTATATTGAGGCTGAAAAATTTTTAGGAAATATTGATGATGAAAAATTTGTTGATGAATATATTGATACAAATATAGACTCTGTAAATGTATTTGAAAAAGTTTATATATTACTGAAATTGCATAGATATGAGTTGGCCTATAATATCTTAAGAAAGATATCGTTTAAAGCAAAAGAAAATGGTAATAATTTTGTTTTTATAATTTCTGAATTTAATAGAAAAATAGTCTTTCATAAATATCATTTGAGTTGTTATTATAAGAGTTCTGATGTCGAAAAAGAAGAATTAGATAGATTACAAAAAGAATGTTGGGCAATTAATATTCCAGATTTAATTACAAAATTATTATCTGAAGAAGAAAGAAATATAATTGAAGATAAATTAAACTTTAAATTTATTGAAAAATTAGATAAAAGAATATTAAAAAACACTGTTGAAAATTCTCATACGAAATTTTGTTTAAAAGAAATATATGATACTTTTGTCCAAAATTATATTTTTATAGATAATTATCAAGAGTATCAAAAATTATGTTTTCATTGTATATCATCTGAGTTTGATAATATGAATAATCAAGATAACAGTATGAGTCTATATGATGATTTTTATTTAAAACAAAATAAATATGATTTTTTAGGTTTGCTTTTGATTGTAAAACATGCAAAGACTTCTGATTTAAATAATTTAATATTTAGTAATAAGATTAACGAATTACATTTGAATAATGAATCAGATAAAAGTAAATTGTTAAATGCATATATTAATCTAATAAAATCAATTTTACATTTTGATTTATGTAAAAATTGTTCGCATGGTAATAAATATTTAGAGTATTTATATAATTTTTTCATCATATTTATGCTAATCCCATTAACTAAAGATGAAGCAACATCTATACTTAAAAATTATTTAAAATTAATTGAAGCATATAATTGGTATGAAGATTTTTCTACTACTAATAATTTATTATTTTATTTACTTAATTTTATAATTAGAAACTTTAATAAAACTTATGGGAATACTAATTTGAATTCGCAAGTTTTGGCTGATTTTTTGGTGTATGTAGTTAATAATTCCTCAAAAATAAAAGATGTAGAATCTGATAAAAATCAAGTTATTAGATTTGTAAGTGAAGTTTCAGATATTGTAAATATAATAGCTCCAAAATTAAAAATAGAATCTTTTAAAATTAATGAATCATCAACTTTTGCAATAAAATTATATAGTTTTATTTATAAATTTTCGAATAAGTTAACTAAAGAAAAAATTAAAAAGTTAATAGTAGATGAACTTGATAACCATTTTAATCATGAATTATATCAATATGCCTGTCTTGAAAACATTATTAAGCCACTTGTTAAATATGAGAAAAAATTAATAGAAGAGATTGACAAAAGAATTGATAAATACAACGAATTGAAAATTACTAAACCGACCACACGAAATGGTTTTACAAATAATCCAGTTGGCTTGGATGAAATTCATGATGTTTTAAGGATAGTTGCGAATTTACTTAATTTTGAAAAATTGAAAAATCCAAAACATTTTGAACAATATAAAGAACATAAAGATTTTAAAACTTATAATTATTTTCTATTTGCAATAGATATGGAAGATTTTGATTATAATAAATTTAAATTAGAGTATCTTAATTATTTAACAAAAAACAAAAGAGAGCAATTACGGCAAATAATTAATACAGATATTAGAAAAAAAGAAATTATTAAAGAAAAATTTATTAATTCAATTTCTTTAGATAAAGATACAAATAATCGATTGCGAGATAGAACTTTTAATTTACTTTATGACGAATCACTCAAAGAATAAAATTTTAATATTTGTTATCCCCTCGGTTTTTCTTTTCCAGCTGTTTCTGCGTTTGTTTAACTGATTCAAGGAAATGTTTTTCGACTTCGGATAACTCATCTTTTATCGTTTCTTTGTATTTTGCATATTCTGCAAGAGCTTTGTTTTCTGCTTCTAACTTTGAGATTTTCCCGGAATTTTCAAGTAGTTCACTTCCTGTCATTTTTATAAAATCATCAAGTTTAGCTATCCAATCTTTCATTGTCATTGGAATATGTCTTATTGCCTGCAATTCCGCAAATTCAAGGTATGCAGATGTAATTCTGTTCAAAATATTCAATTCTTTTTCATCAAGATAATTCTTCGCAACAGTAACTTCATCTTTCTTTGGGTGCTTGCCTTTAAAAACAGTTAATCCCATATTATCTTTCGCGCTGTCTGCTCGTAAATATATAATTTCTGCTGCAGTATGACCGTGTGCTGCAAAATGCATTTTGTTCTGGACAACTTTGAAAAATAATTTTGTTTCTTCAGCATTAGGATTGTAATCCGTACTTGTTGCATAAATATCCAAAATCTGGCGGTAAAAAATTTTTTCAGAAGAACGAATATCTCTGATCCGTTCTAAAAGTTCTTTCCAGTAGCCGCCGCCACCGGCTTGTTTTAATAAATCATCATTCAGAGCAAAACCTTTTTTCATGTATTCTTTCAAAACTTGAGTTGCCCAAATTCTAAATTGTGTTCCTCGTAAAGATTTAACGCGGTAGCCCACAGAAATGATTACATCAAGATTATAATGCTTGGTATTATAATTTTTCCCGTCAGAGGCAGTTGTCAAGTAATCCTTGACAACTGAATTTTCCAAGAGCTCTCCTTCTTCAAAGATATTTTTAATATGCAGGCTTATATTCTGTTTTGTAGTTTGAAACAATTCTGCCATTTGATTTTGCGTAAGCCAGACTGTTTCGTTTTCTATTCTTACATCAATTTTCGTTTGCCCGTCTTGAGTCTGGTAAATTATAATTTCATTTTCCATGCTATAATCCTTTATTTTAAGCAATTATAACATATATAATTGTAATTAAAAAGCATCCCCCGTTTATCAAAACAGGGGATGGCATTTAAAATTATTCATTTTTAGTCTGATTTAAGTGATAATAATCAATGAGTTTATACAAGGTCTCCCTTAAATATTGTTCATCGGCCTTGCTGGTTTCCGGCTCAAAATCTTCAAATGCTTTGTCTTCAATCATCTGCCAGAAATCAAAATTAAGCAAATTTAGATTTTGCAGAAGCATTTTTCGTGTAGGACCATCATTTTTAATTGCATCCTGCACGATTTTTTGAGCAAAAGCCTGTATGAACGAGATTTTTTCACGACTGCCTTTTTCATTCGTAATCATAATCTCTTTTATAAACGCAAGCCTCAGGGCTTCCATAATAGTTTTAGGAATAACCTTTTTCTTTCTACCTTTAGGGTTGCCGCTCTGACCTTTTTTAAACTGTCCGCTGACAGGAGGTTTTTTATAACCGACTTCATATAATTTCTCTTTAATTTCTCGACGGCATTTGTTATCATTCTGTATTGTTTCTGCGGCTTTTAGCAATCTATCCTTATCTATTTCCATCTTGAACCTCCGTAAAATTTTTGATTAATTTAGCCGTTTTGCCTGTTTCCTTTTCCCAGCGATATATGGTTACATCCACATATCTTGGGCTGATTTCAATCAATCTTGCCCTACGTTTGCAACGTTCTGCGGCAAGTAATGTAGAACCTGAACCGCCGAAACAGTCAAGAACTATATCGTTTTTAGATGAGGCATCTAGCAAAATGTCATGGAGCATCGGCACCGATTTAACCGTAGGATGAAGCTTTAGAAGCTCCAAAGATGATGGATTTGTCGCTCGAATTCCGGGATAATCCCAAACGTTAGTCCTGTATCTCCCGTTTTTGCCAAGTTGAATATGGTTCTGATGCTTAGCTTTTCCGTTTTTGAATATCGGAATCATTTCATTCTGAGACCTGTATAGCAAGCCCATACCGCCCGATAACTTGTTCCAGACTGCAATATTTTTGAGTGCGGTATAATGACTTTTGCCCTGTGTCAGCAAGGTATTCAACCCAGCCCAGTCCATAAACAGATAATGTAGCGAGCCGTCAATTGAGAATTTAATTAGATGCTGCATAAATTTTGAGATAAATTCTGCAAACTCTGTTTCAGTCATTTCTCCAGACGCCATTGCAAACTCATCATGTTTAGTCTTACCCAAACCGCAAACATGACCGTTAATCTTACAGTTGTATGGAGGATCAGTTATGACTATTTGTGCCAATTCGCCTTGCATAATGATTTCAAAAGACTTGGCAAGTAAAGAATCGCCGCAGTAAACGAAATGATCCCCAAGCCGCCAGAGGTCACCAAATTTAACTTTGGGCGGAATATTTGCATCAAGCCAACTTTCGTCTTCTTTGTCCGAGTTGTGGACTTTGCTTTCATCAGAATCCTTGATGAGAAATATTTCATCGTAATCAACGGTATCGAATCCCAAATCCTCAAAAGTTATGTCAAACTTCATTAATTTTTCGACTTCTTCTTTAAGGTTTCCGAAGTTCCATTCGCCATCTTCTGCAATTCTGTTATCCAGAATTCTGATTGCATCAGCTTCTTCAGGTGTCAAATCCTCAAGTATTATCACTGGAATTTGTCTCAGCCCAAGCTTTTTTGCGGCTAAAAGCCGCAACTCCCCCGCTATAATTCTCAATTGTTTGTCAACCAGAATTGGATTGGTAAAGCCAAATTTCTTGATAGCATTTATTATTTTTTGAAGCTGCTTTTGGTAATGTTTACGCAAACTTTTATTACTTGCAATAATTAAAGCAATGTCAATCATCTGTAAATTGCTGCTTGGATGCTTGCCTTCAAGAACAACTTTTTTAAAGTGGCGCAATGCATTTTCAATTGTATCATTATTGAGTTGTATATGTATGTTTTCCATATATATCTCCTGTAATTTAACTTGCTAACAATCCTTATTCAGCACCAATTGTGCCGATAAAGGCAAAAAGACCCGTGCAATAAAAATTGCAATTATGCAAGTAAATCAGGAGTTGTATCGTCAGTATAAATCTGATGTGAGAGCACTAAGTTTTGTACATTTATTTCTGATAAAATCGGAATTTGAAGTTTTATAAATTCCCAAAGCCGTAATTCTGTTTCAAAATCAGTCAATGGCTGAACAAAAAATTCAAAATTTGAAATTGAACGGATTAAATCGAGTAAAAAAGCCTGCATATATCGGCGAACTTTTTTGCATTTATGTTTTACCGGTTCGTTAATTGAGGAGACCATGCTACCAATCAAAGCTTCCATTGATTGAAGCCCATTTGAGTATTTTATTGAGTTGTCATCTATATTTTTGCTGATTCTTATACTCATTTCTTTTCTCCTACATGCATATTCTAACCATGCTTTCAGATTTTGACAACCCCATGATGCAGATTTTACAGTTATTTCAGAGGTTAATCATAGTTAAAACTACTATCATTAAAGGTTTTTTGTATATATAAAATATTGTAAATTTTTTGTTACAAAGGCCTTGCAGGCAATAAAAAACATTTAATTTTCTTATCAGTACAATTTTTCTGAAATTACTAAAGTACTGGTCAAATTTAAGTTGTATCAATTGACACAAAAATGTTAGAATAAATTAAAAGTAGATTATGCAGGAGTAAATTATGACAGAAATCGAAATTTTAAAAGGCGACATAACAAAATTAAAAGTAGATGCAATAGTCAATGCCGCAAACAGAACTTTGTTAGGCGGAGGTGGAGTAGATGGTGCAATTCACAGAGCAGCCGGGAAAAAGTTGCTTGAAGAATGTAGAACTTTGAACGGTTGTGAAACCGGACAATCAAAAATTACTAAAGGGTATAATTTGCCTGCAAAATATGTAATTCATACCGTAGGCTCGGTTTGGTACGGTGGGGATAAAAACGAGTCTGTGCTTTTAAAATCTTGTTATATAACAGCATTAACTCTTGCAAAGGAAAATAACATAAAGACAATAGCCTTTCCTGCAATATCTTGTGGAGTTTATCACTTCCCGATAGATAAAGCTTGCAGAATTGCGTATGATACAGTAACCGAATTCATAAACAAATATAATTGCTTTGAAAAAGTTATCTTCATCGACATAAATGACTCCATAATTGAGGTGTACAAAAAGATTTGTAATTTTTGATGATAAATTTAGTCCTAACTATTCAATTTAAAAATTTGCCTGTAAATCATATAATTTTTTAAATTTACCATTTGTATTCTGCAAAAGTTGTGTTTGTGAACCTTGTTCTACAATTTTTCCCTCATCAATAACTATTATTTTATCAACATTATTTATAGTAGAAAATCTGTGTGCAATGATTATTACTGTTTTATCTTTCATTAGATTTTCTATTGCTTTTTTAATATAAAATTCTGATTCATTATCTAATGCACTTGTTGCTTCATCAAAGATTATAATCGGAGAATTTTTTAAGAATGCTCTTGCTATTCCTAATCTTTGTTTTTGCCCGCCGGATAGTAATAATCCTCTTTCTCCGACTTGTGTATCAAGCCCTTTTTCCGTTGACATTACAAAATCATACAGGTAAGAACTTTGAAGAACAGAAAATAAATCCTCATCAGTTGCACCCGGTTTTATTATTTTAAGGTTTTCTCTTATAGTTCCTGTAAATATAAAATTATCCTGTAAAACTATTGAGATATTATTTCTTAACGAATTTATGTCATAATTTTTTATATTAATACCGTCTATTAAAATTTCACCGCTGGTTACATCATAAAATCTTGGAATAAGGTTTATTATTGTACTCTTTCCCCCGCCTGAATGTCCTACAAGTGCAATTTTTTCTCCTTTATTAATTTGGAATGACAGTTCATGTAAAACTTTCTTATTTTTTCTATATTCAAACGAAACATTTTTAAATTCAATTCCGGAATTGAAATGTTTCATAAAAATCGGGGATGCATTATTTTTGATTTTTGGAATATATTCAAGTTCATTTATAACTCTTTCTATTGCAAGAATTGAAGTTTGCAAATTTTTTGAATCGTTTCCTATACCTTTAATTGGATTAAAAAGTAAAATAAGTGCGGTTACAAATGCCACGAAATTCCCGCTTGTAATTGTATTATTGTTAATTAAAGTACTTCCT
>ULMR01025895.1_pt1 | contig 18544 bp, 17 predicted proteins | sample 1951711 | NCBI WGS metagenome assembly ULMR01 (sample SAMEA4835556, study PRJEB28245) | human gut metagenome | biome: gut microbiome; material: fecal sample | place: Denmark | collected 2008 | reverse complement strand
CAGTAGCCGCACTTGCATACGGTACAGAATCCGTACCAAAGGTTGACAAAATCGTAGGACCCGGCAACATCTTTGTTGCAACTGCAAAAAAACTTCTTTACGGAACAGTTGACATTGATATGATTGCCGGTCCGAGTGAAATACTCATCATTGCCGATAAGTCTGCAAATCCAAAATTCCTTGCCGCAGACCTTATGAGTCAGGCAGAGCATGACAGGCTTGCATCTGCAATTCTGCTTACCGACTGTGAAGAGCTTGCCAAAGAAACTGAAACAGAGCTTGAAAAGCAGATGACTGCTCTTTCAAGAAAAGATATTATCCGTTCATCGGTTGACAATTTCGGTGCAGTTATTGTATGCAGTGATATGTCACAGGCGGTTGAATTTGCTAACGAGCTTGCTCCCGAACATCTTGAGGTTTGTTGTGAAAACCCAATGGAGTATGTCGGCAAGCTTGATAATGCCGGCTCTGTATTTCTCGGCAACTACAGTCCCGAGCCTCTGGGCGACTATTTTGCCGGTCCTAATCATGTTCTTCCGACAAGCGGCACGGCAAGATTTTTCTCACCTCTTTCGGTAGACAGCTTTGTAAAAAAATCAAGCTTTATTTACTATACGGAAGACGCTTTGAGAAAAGATGCCGAAGATGTAGTTCGCTTTGCAGAAACAGAAGGACTTACAGCACACGCAAATTCAATTAAAGTGCGTTTTGATATGAAATAAGAATGGAAGTTATGCAATGTCTTATGAATTAAACAAAAAAATCCGTGAACTTGAACCGTATGAACCAATCAGCGGTACATATAAAATTCGGCTTGATGCAAACGAATGTCCCGAAAATTATCCTGATTTCATTAAAGAAGAAATCAAAAATGCAATTGATACAATTGATTTCAACCGCTATCCCGATCCGCTTGCGGAAAAGGTTGTTACGGCTTTTGCGGATTATTACGGAATCAATCCAAAATATGTAACCGCAGGTAACGGCTCAGATGAACTTATCTTTTTGATTGAAGCCGCATTTATGGAAAAAGGGGACAGGATGCTTTGCGTTGCTCCCGATTTTTCAATGTACAAATTCTATTCATCAATCTGTGAGGTTGAATGTGACACATTTATCAAATCCGACGACCTTTCAATTGATACGGATGCACTTATTGAAAAGGTAAATCGTGACAATATCAAACTTCTACTCTTTTCAAACCCATGCAATCCGACAGGACAGGGTATGACCGCAGAAGATGCACGCAGGCTTGTTACAAGCGTAAATGCCCTTGTAATTCTTGACGAAGCATATATGGATTTCTGGGATCAGAGTCTTATAAATGAGGTTGAAAAGTATTCAAATCTCATTATTTTCAGAACCGCATCAAAGGCAGTAGGCTCAGCGGCACTCAGACTCGGTTTTGCCGTTGCAAATGAAACAATTTCAAGAGCTGTAAAAGCGGTAAAATCTCCGTACAATGTGAACACATTTTCTCAGGTTGTCGGCAGTATAATATATAAAAATAAAGATTATCTCAAAAACAGACAAAAAACAATTGTCAGAAACAGAGAAAAGCTGTATAATGACTTATTGGAGTTGTCCGCTCTTTCCGATGATTTTAAGGTTTACAACAGTTGTGCAAACTTTGTTTTTGTTAAAACATCATTCGGCAAAGACTTGTGGAACTATCTCAAGGACAATTCAATTGTAATCCGTTTTATGGGCGATTACATCAGAATTTCCGTTGGCACAGAAGAAGAAAACAAAGAACTGATAAGTTGCATTAAAACTTATTTATCGAGGTGATTATATGCGCAGTGCATATGTTGAGCGTAAAACGAAGGAAACCGACATAAAGCTAAAACTTAATCTTGACGGCGGCGATATTAAAATTGATACAGGCATAGGCTTTTTTGACCATATGCTCAATTCGTTTGCCACTCATGGCAGATTCGGACTTGAGGTTTCGGTAAAAGGCGACCTCTATGTTGACGAGCACCACACCGTTGAAGACACAGGTATAGTTCTCGGCAAAGCATTTGCAGAGGCTCTTTCAACCAAAGAGTCCATTGAGAGATTCGGCAGTTTTTATGTTCCTATGGACGAAGCGCTTGTGTTTGCATCTGTTGACATCAGCGGCAGACCTTATCTTGTATTCGACGCTGATTTCCCGCAGGAAAGATGCGGCGGCTACGACTGTTCAATGACAGTAGAATTTATGCGTGCATTTGCATTTAACGCACAAATCACACTTCACCTCAAATCTGTTTACGGTGACAACTCTCACCATATCACAGAGGCTTTGTACAAGGCTTGCGCACACGCACTCCGCCTTGCAGTAAAGCAAAATTCTTCAAATGTACTTCTTTCTACTAAAGGAGTGTTATAATGATTATTTTACCCGCTATTGACATAAAAGACGGCAATTGTGTCCGTCTTTTCAAGGGTGATTATGCAACCGTTCAGAAGGTAGCAGAGTCCCCGTATATTGCCGCTCAGGGCTTTGCTGACGCAGGTGCAGAGTGGATGCATATGGTTGACCTTGACGGTGCAAAAGACGCAAAACTTGTTAATGCCGATCTTATTGCGGATGTTGCAAAAGCCTCGGGACTTTCTGTTGAGGTCGGCGGAGGAATCCGTGATATGAAAGCGGTTGAATATTATCTTTCAAGAGGAATAAACCGTGTTATTCTCGGTTCAGCCGCAGTTAAAAACCAGCAGCTTGTTATTGAAGCCGTAAAAGAATACGGTGAGAGAATTGTAGTTGGCATTGATGCAAAGGACGGTATGGTTCGTGCAGAAGGTTGGATTGACAATTCGGAAATCAACTACATTGAGCTTGCAAAGCGTATGGAAGATGTCGGAGTAAAGACTATTGTGTTCACAGACATTGATCAGGACGGTACTCTTGCAGGTCCTAACCTTAAACAGCTTGATAACCTTGCTCACGAAGTCAGCTGTAATATTATCGCAAGCGGCGGTGTTGCTGTTCTCAAGGATATCATTAATCTTTCAGAACTTGATGTCTACGGTGCAATCTGCGGCAAGTCTATCTACACAGGTTCACTTGATTTGAAACAGGCGATTGAAGTAACAAATAAAATCTGAGGTAATTATGGATCTTGATAAATATTTTGTAAAATCCGAACTTATTCCCGCAATTATTCAGGAAAAGTCAACGGGTGAGGTACTTATGCTTGCATATATGAACCGTGAAAGTATGCAAAAAACTTTTGAAACCGGTTACACATGGTTTTGGTCAAGAAGCCGTCAGGAGCTTTGGAACAAGGGTGCAACATCAGGTCATTTACAAAAGGTAATTGATATATATGCCGACTGCGACGACGATACATTGCTCATCACAGTTGTACAGACAGGTGCGGCCTGCCACACGGGAAATCATTCCTGCTTTTTTAAAAAATTAAAATGAGGAGAATTTTAATATGAACGACAGAGAAGTTCTTGAAGCACTTTATGCTACAGTAGAAAACAGACGAGATAATCCAAAAGAGGGTTCATACACTTGCTACCTTCTTGATAAAGGAATTGACAAGATTCTTAAAAAAGTAGGCGAGGAGTGTAGTGAAACAATCATTGCGGCAAAAAATGATGATAACAGCGAAACTGTTTATGAAATTGCAGACCTTATCTATCATCTTACTGTAATGATGGTAAAGCTCGGCATTCCGCTTGAAGATGTTCTTGCCGAACTTGACAAGAGAAGCGAAAAGACAGGAAACCTTAAAAAGTTCCATGTTGTTGACAAAAATTCATAACTAAAAGCACAAACAAAAAGGCCCTATGACTTTGGTCATAGGGCTTAACAGTATGTATATATTATTTTTATGCATTAACAAAAGCAAATTTAGAAATCGCCTGTTTGAGATTATCATCAGGTTCTGATTCAAGAAGAAGTTCAATCGGAATTTTTTCGTCAATTGCAAAAAATCCCATCAACGAATGAGCATCAACAGTATTATCGCCGTTTCTTAGCATCATTACTGTATCCGGAAAGTGAGCAAGAGTTTCAAACATATCGATCATTTCTTTTTTATTTTTAACGGAAACCGGTACAGAAAACAAGATCTCACCTCCATTGTTCATCTTGTTTATATTTTATCATTAATTTTTGTCTAAATCAACAACGAATTAATGAATTTTTGCAATTTCAACTATTTACCCAAAAAAGGATGGTTAGTGAATGAATTTTAATATAATTACACTCGGCTGCAAGGTTAATCAGTATGAATCACAGGCAATGCGTGAAGATATGCTGAAGAACGGATTTCTTCTCTCGGATGACAGGGACAGGGCAGACATAACAATCGTTAACAGCTGTACGGTAACATCCGTAAGTGACGCAAAAAACCGCAAGATTCTCAACCGTGTCCGCCGTGAAAATCCTGACGGAATTGTTATTTTAACCGGCTGTATGCCACAGGCTTTCCCCGAAGAAAGCGAGAACTTTTCAAATTGCGATATCGTACTCGGTAACGCAAAGAGAGCCGAACTCGTTCCTTCAATTTACAAGTTTCTCGAAGAAAAACAGAAATTTGTTCATATAACAGAGCATATCGGAAAAGGCGAAAAATACGAAAACCTTTCCGTATCGTCACTCGGAGAGCATACAAGAGCTTTCATTAAAATTGAGGACGGTTGCAACAGATTTTGTTCTTACTGCATTATTCCGTATGCAAGGGGCAGAGTGCGTTCAAAATCTCTTGAAGATTTAAAGGCAGAGCTTATTCAGGTTGCCGCAAACGGTTACCGTGAGGTTGTTCTCGTTGGTATTAACCTTTCCGCCTACGGCCTTGACGAATATTTTGATCTTGCTGATGCTGTAGAATGTGCTTGTTCCGTTGACGGAATCGACCGTGTAAGACTCGGGTCAATCGAACCGGAAAGAATGGATAAAGAAATGATTGCCCGTCTTGCCGCACAGCCAAAGTTCTGTCCGCAGTTTCATCTTTCACTACAAAGCGGTTGCGATAACACACTTAAAGCAATGAACCGTCACTACAATTGTTCAGAATACGCTGAAATTGTTACAAATCTCAGAAACGCTTTTGAAAACAGTTCTATGACAACCGATGTAATGGTTGGATTTGCAGGTGAAACAGAGGAAGATTTCAACGCATCTCTTAAATTTGTAAAGTCAATCGGCTTTGCAAAGGTGCATATCTTCCCGTATTCACGCCGTAAAGGCACTGTTGCCGATAAAGCACCAAATCAAATTGATCCCCAAATCAAAGAGCAGAGAGCCAAAATTATGGAGCAGGTCTGCGATGAAACCAGAAGGGAATTTCTTAAAGATCAGGTTGGCCTTTGTGAATCTGTTCTCGTTGAAAGACTTCGTCACGGTTATCTTGAGGGTTACACAAAGAACTACACGCCTGTTCATATTAATTCCGAAGATACAAGTCTCTGCGGTAAAATTATTGATGTGAAAATCACAAAATCATTTGATGACTACTGCGATGCTGAATTAGTTTAAAGCGTTAATCAGATTATTAATCTCCTTTTTTGCAGTATCATCCTCAAGGCAACTATAGCTGTAAAGCATAAAGCCCCTGACTGATTTGTTGTTACTCAAAATATCGTATTCATCGGCAAGGATACTGTCACTTAAAAGCCATGTTTCTTCGTCATATTCGCCGTTACCTGCCTTATAACCGCCAAGACCTACATACAGTTTTACATTTTCGTCAAAATCAAGAGATGTCCAGCTGTCAAGGCAGTCTTCAAAAGTCAGAGCCGGGTTTTCAAGGCTAAAGTAAATTTGCGGACAGATGTAATCTGCAAAGCCTTTACAGGTACACCACGATTTTACATCGGCATACAATTCGTCATTGTTACCTATATTGCCTTGCGGTGATATGCCGAACTCAACTGACGAATCCACACTTTTTATTGTTCTGTAAACCTTACAAATCAGCGTATTTACATTTTGCATTCGCCAATTATCAAGACTCATAGAGTTTTCTTTACCGTATTTTTCAATATAAGCCTCATACTGCTTTTTATCAAAACTTTCATCCTCAGTAGGGTAGAAGTAGTCGTCAAATTGTATCCCGTCAACATCATAATTTTCCGCAATTTCCTTTACACCGTCACTAATCAGCTGTTGTGCAGTTTCATTTGACGGATCAAGAAAAATTCCGTTATCGGTTTTTATACCTATTTCGGAATTCTTTATGTAAGGATTGTTGTCTGAAAGTTTTTTCGGAGTTTCATTTGAACTGACTCTGTATGGATTAATCCACGCATGAATTTTCAAATTGTTTTCTTTGCAAATATCACACATGATTTGCAGTGCGTCATATTGAGGATTTTCACCCTGCGTACCCGTGAGAATATGTGACCATGGAAAATAACGTGACTTATATAACGCGTCACAAAAGGGGCGTACCTGTACAATAAGCGTGTTGAAACCGCTTTCACGGCATTTTTGTGCTATTTTGGTAAATTTATCTTCAAACGCTTTTTGTGTTTTTGAGCTTTCATTTTCCATAGAAAGCTCCATATACGATACCCACAGGCCACGCATTTCTTCATCACTTTCGAGTGTGTCGGCGGTTGCCTTTGATGATAAGGCTGCAATGTTGTTGATATCATTCTGCTTTTTCGGCGGTTTTTCTCTTGTAAATGAGCTTATGCAGATAACGCTTAACATAGCTATTACAGATACAATAATCGGAACAATCTTTTTGTTTTTCAATCAAATCATCCTTTGGAGTTCTCATGGAAATTTTCATCATATACATTTGCATCATCAGCCTGATATCAATTATTGTAACAGTCTGTGACAAATACTTTGCAATTCACCGCAAATGGAGAGTACGAGAAAGCACATTGCTGATTCTCTCCGCACTCGGAGGAAGTGTTGCAATGTACATTACAATGCAATTAATCAGACACAAAACAAGACACATTAAATTTATGCTCGGCATACCGATAATATTTATTATTCAGCTGATAATTCTGTTTTTTGTTTGGAGGATGATTTATGTCTGACAGACTGTATTTTCCCGTACCTGACGAATGTGACAATATGCTTGCTCAAAGATTTCTGCGTGATAAATGCGGGCTTTCTGCAAGAATAATAACACGACTGAAAAGAGAAAAAGACGGTATTTTGATGGACGGGAAAATTTTAAGAACAATTGACTGTGTGCGAAGCGGAAAAACCGTTTCAATTGCAATTCCCGATGAAAAATGTGAAATTGAACCGACAAAGGGGACACTTGATATAAGATATGAGGATGAACATTTTCTTGTGGTAAACAAACCGCATTCCATGCCTGTTCATCCTGTAAAGCAGCACCAAAGCGATACGCTCGCAAATATTGTTTCGTACTATTGCAGTCAAAACGGCAAGCCGTTTGTATTTCGGGCAATTAATCGACTTGACAAGGATACCTCAGGGCTTGTTCTCATTGCCAAAAACCGTTTTACAGCCAATGCCGTAAAAAATAAAACGCACAAAGTCTATTACGCTTTATGCGAGGGCGAAATAAATATTGAAGGTATAGTTGATAAGCCAATGGATTTGCGTGATGATTCCAAAATGGTGCGAATTGTCCGTGATGACGGAATGAAAGCAGTTACGCACTACAAACCGCTTGTTACAACAAAAGATTTTACATTGCTTGAATTGTGGCTTGAAACCGGCAGAACACATCAAATTCGGTGTCATATGGCTTATTTAGGGCATCCGCTTATGGGTGATGACTTGTACGGCGGAAAACTTGATAAAATTTCAAGGCAGGCACTTCATTGTGCAAGGCTTGGATTTTATCATCCGATAAAAAATGAATACATTACGGTTACTGCCGAAATTCCCGAAGATATGCAGTATGTAATAAACAACAAAGAGGATTGAACAATAAAAAGTTCAATCCTCTTTAAAATTTATAAACTTTTATTGACAATGCCCGGACAAAAAAATCTATGTGCGTTCCTCACACTTGCAATGACAGCAACATTATTTGCAGGTTGTTCCGGAAATTCCGATTCATAGGATTGTACTACTATCTTCCAAACGGTTTGCAACAGTGGGCATTTTTATATCTTATATTTGGTCTGTTTGTACCTATATTGATTAGCATTATTTTAAATGATTATGTTATATTGCACAAAAATGCATAATAAAATTTGTAATAAATAATATCTAAAAAATCATTGTGGTTATACTCTTGATATGTTAAAATATCTTATACAAATAAAATAATTAGTTAATATAATTATAACGCAAAAGCTATATTGCGAATATAAAATATTGAAAATTGCTTAATTTTAAATTACAGAAGTAGAGAATTGATTTAAAAATATAAATTCCAAAAATTGTTTTAAAAAAGAAAAACTGTGAGAGGTATTCCAATGAAGAAAACAACTGCAATGATGGCATTACTTTTAACAATTTGTGCTGCTGTATTTTTTTATGGCTGTACGAATAAATCTTCATACTCAAATTCCGATGATGCATATATAAATTATGCAACAGATATGCAGCTAATGTACCATATTGGCGGAAATGCACCTATGACAAAATCAGATAAAGGTTATTATTATATCGGTGAGGACGGAATCGTGATTTTTATTGATAAAGAAACAAAAAAGGCTACTCCTCTTTGTTCAAAACCAAATTGTACTCACGATGACCCTGAAACTTGCGATGCTTATTTAAACTTAACGGAGATGCCCCAAATACAATATAATGACGGATATTTGTATGCTTTATGCGGAGAGTATGACAAGAGCTATATAAATTACAATACATATCTTATGCGTATGAAGCCTGATGGAAGCCAAAGGGAAAATCTTACGGGAAACTTTAATTTTTATGCTTTTGAATGGTTCATACACAGGGGATATTTTTATTGCTCTACTGATTCATCAGTAATCAGAATACCTCTTGATTCACCTAAATCAGAACCGCAGATTCTATACAAAACGGATTACTATATTGAGTCCGGCTTGAGAGCTGTTTCTCAAATATGCGCGTATAAGAATTATTTTTACTTTACTGCCGACGAGAGAAATGAAAAAGAGGAAGGACCCGGTTTAAGTATCAAATGTATCAATTTGGATACATTAGAGATTAATGACATTCCTAAAGCTAAAGGCTATCAGGTGTCTTATAATTTCTTTTTAGACGACACAATGATTGCGTCCTATTACGATAAAAATTCGGATGAAAATGTTTATCTTAAATGCGATTTGGATGGAAATGTAAAGGAAAGCTTTTTCACAATAGCTCATAAAGATAATTTGCAATATTCAACCGATGGAAAATACATATATGGTGATAATTGTGTGCAGGTTACTAGAAAAGATGCAGAAAAACAGATTATTACGGTTTACGATTTAAATATGAATGAGATAGATTCGTATGTTCCGCCTGAATTTGAAAATAAAGTATGCAATAATATTAATCCACAGGATAATGAATATTTTATTTTTGAATCTGTAGATGATAACGGAGAACGAATTTTAGCTATGGCGGATAAAAGTCAACTCGGCTCAATCGGCGGAGAAACTATAAAATTCACCAAGCTTTGCAAGCTGAAATGGGCTGAAAAGAAGGACAGCAATTATTATGTAGAGGGACAGGCGAGAGTTGAATGAGAATTGCAGGTAGCGAATATTTAAAGCTGTTTTCAAACAAAATATTTCTTATTTGCATCATCGCCTTTTTCTGTGCTGATTCTCTGTTTTTCGTAATGCTTCAATCCTCTGATTATGAAAATTCGGCAATTTCAAGTGATGTCGGGGCATATGAACAGCTTATTCGGGAATGTAACGGCGCAGAGGATAAAAATGCGTTCTTTGAAAGCAAGAACACGGAGATACAGATTGCACAAATTCTTTTGCACAACGGAAATGCAGATGTATACAGGAAAAAATATCCAAAGCTGTATGACAATGCGGCAGGCTTGGACTTGAACGATGATGAGCTGTTTAACCGCTCGGTTATGCTAAGCAACATACAGGCTCAGCTCTCTCACATAGACAGCTATGAAGAGTTTATTTCCAATATGAAGTCGAGAGCCGAGCAACAGAGCAGCTTTTCCATTTTTGCAGAGCCGGACAGCTTTTCGTTCAGAAATATTGAAAAAACTCCCATGGATTTTGCCGAGGTTAAAGGTGTTAAGCCCATCCTCGGCAACAACAAGGCGGTTGAAGCCGCAACCTCATATGAGGTTTCAAGCTATATTTTGCTGATTATCGTATTACTTGTCAATATTTTGATGTTCTCCGTTGAAAGAGAAAAGGGACTTTATGTTCTTGTGCGGTCAACGGCAAAGGGCAGACTGTCAACAATAGCCTGCAAGCTCTTGGTTGTTTTGAGCGTTACGGCGGTTGTTAGTCTGCTGTTCTATGCGAGCAACATTATGATGGCAGGCACAGTCTACGGCTTTGGAGATTTGAGCCGCCCCGTGCAGTCGAGCGAGCTGTTTTTAAACTGCGCATTAAATGTTACAATGCTTGAATACCTGATTTTGTGGGTACTCGGCAAAACGCTTTTGCTCTGCTCTCTGTCAATGCTCACGGCATTTTTATTCGTGGTCATCAAGTCCTCCGCAAAGACCTATTTAATCTTGGCGGCGGCACTGATTTTTGAATTTTCCTGCTTCATTTTCATTGACGGTAGCTCTGTGTTGGCTTCGCTAAAATTTATAAATATTTTCTACCTTATCAGCGGCAACAATATTTTCGGCTGTTATCAGAATGTCAATATTTTTTCACAGCCGATTAACATAATCACCATTTTCATCGGCTTAGCTATAGCTCTCTTCGTTGTCGGAGTTTTTGGAACGACATTGGCGTTTTCAAGGCTGTCACAGCATAACGGAAAGCTCGTTTTGCTCGACAGGCTTATGTCACGGCTCGGACGGTTTAAGAAAATCAACGGAAGTGTGAGAATATACAGCGGCGAGGCTTACAAGCACTACAAAACCTCCTTCGCCCTCGTCGCAGTAATTATCCTCGTGGCTCTCGGCTTTGTCAGCTACAATGATGATTTGAGTATTATATTCATAAGTCCTCAGGAAAGCGCCTATGACACCTATATGCAAACGCTTGAGGGTGAGCTTGACGAGGAAAAGTATGATTTTATCGAGAGTGAAAGAGCTTATTTTGAGGAGCTTGCAAGAGAAGCCGAGGAGATTTCAGCCGACAACACGATTTCGGCTGAGGAAAAAACGAACAGGCTCAATACCATTGATGGTATTTTAAGCATAAGAGGAATGGCATTTGAGGACATTTGCGCTCAGCTTGAATATGTTAACGGAAAGGCTGAGCTGACGGGCGAAAAGCCTGCACTTGTCAATGAAGTGGTGAACAAGCGGCTGACTATGGACACCTTTAGGGAGTGGGAGTATTTTGCTCTGCTCTTAGCCGTGGTTATCTTCTGTACCTCCAACATTTTGGCGATTGAATACAAGACCTCTATGGTTAACTTGATTTCGGCAAATAAGCACGGCAAAGCGAGGCTGTTGATTATAAAGCTCTTGACCGTCCTGATTACCACGGTGATTTCCTATATCTTAATCTATCTGCCGTATATGCTCAACTTTATCAAGACCTTCGGCACGGCATCATTTGATTTACCGCTTGCATATTCAAGAGATTTTTCGGCTCTGACAAGCGGCATAACCGTGGGCGGATATATTCTTGCTCTCGGCTTTGTTCATCTGCTTGCGGCAGTCGGCGCAACGGCTTTGGTCTATCTGCTCTCCTACATATTTAAAAATCAGTTTGTGACAATGATAATTTCAAGCGGCTTGCTCCTTATACCCTGCGTGGTGTTCATTGATAACAGCAAAATCCGTATGGTATCGGCATTTTCAAATAATGCTCAGACAGCCGTTATCGGCATAATCACCGCCGTTTGTCTGCTGATAATCGCAGTATCGGCTCTGATTATCTTTGTCCCCAAGCGCAAAAGTACGAAATTTATAATTTAAGTTTCAAGGCAAAAGAGGTTGTAAATATGGAATTAGCTTTAAATTGTATCAGCAAAACCTATAAAAAGGGCTCGGTAAAGGCGCTTGATAATTTCAGCGTTACCTTAACTCCGGGAGTATACGGCTTGCTCGGACCGAACGGAGCAGGCAAGTCCACGCTGATGAACATTATCACCGACAACCTCAATGCCGACGGCGGAGAGGTGGTTTACGGCGGTGAAAATATCAAAAAGCTCGGCAAGGATTACCGAGCCGTACTCGGCTATATGCCCCAACAGCAGGGCTTGTATGATGATTTCACCCTCAACCGCTTTTTGTGGTATATGGCGGCTTTAAAGGGCTTAAAAAAGAAAGAAGCCAAGGAAAAGATCACTCAGCTTCTTGAAACGGTTAATCTGACAGATGCCGCACATAAAAAGTTAGGCTCGTTTTCGGGCGGTATGAAGCAGAGAGCCTTGATTGCTCAAGCGCTTCTGAACAATCCCGAAATCCTGATTTTGGACGAACCCACGGCAGGACTTGACCCGAAGGAGAGAATACGCATACGCAACTTCATCAGCGAGATTGCCGAGGATAAAATCGTATTGATTTCAACGCACGTTGTGTCTGATATTGAGTTCATTGCAAAGGAGATTATTTTGCTTAAAAAAGGTCAGCTCATCTCCCACGATTCCCCGAATAAGCTGACAAAGGAGCTTGAAAATAAAGTCTTTGAGGTCGAAATTCAAAGGGAAGATTTAAAATATTTTCAAGACAATTACCGTGTTTCAAATCTCTGTCACAACGACAACAGCATAATAGTCCGCATCGTGACCGATAACCCGCCGACAGACTGCCAATACACAACCGCAAAACCAACTCTTGAAGATTTGTACCTCTATATTTTTGAACAAGGAATGTGATATTAAAATTATTGCCGACAAGTAATGGTGTTCTATGCTAATACTTGTCGGTATTTTTATGCACTTTTTACATAAAATCGGAATGGTATAACGGAATGTAAATACAAAAATGCTCATATGCCGATAGTGTGGATAGGCTTTGCAATATTTATGTTGCTATGAAAAGGCTTTACAACACAGCTTGTATCAATATGGTTTGTTCTCGGCTCGGTTTATGTTTACGGATTTAAGCGATATTGATGAAACAGCTCAGGCAAAGGTCGGTGCCGAAATATGGACAGTAAAGTCCGACAAAGCACCGCATTCAAAAGGAACAAAAAGCAAGGCAACTGTACTTACATTACTTTCTCTCAGAAAAGCCTTTATGTGTTTATAGTGATAATTACTAATTTCTTGATATCTTAGTGTACAATAATAAATTAGTCACACAAACTTTGTCAATAGTGGAAAAAAGTAAAATATTGTTGTTGAAATAAATTGGATATTGGTTTATAATAGTAATCAATAATGCAGAAAACGAATTAATATGTAAAACGGAGGTAGTTCTATGGAAGAAAAGGACGAAATTGTTATTTCATTGTCAGATGTATGGAATATTATTAAGAAAAATGCAGCTTTTATTATCGTAGTTACGCTTATTTGTGCTATCGGAAGCTTTTTTATAACAAGATATTTTATTCCAAAATTATACACATCTTCAATTCAGTTATATGTTGATACGTCAAATGATGATGAAAATAAAAACAACCTCAATATACTTTCTGAGCAAACCTATGCACAGAATCTTGTTGCTACATATATTAAAATGCTGAACACAAATACTTTTTACACAGAGCTTTCCGAGCATATAAACAACAAATATACCGCTAAACAGCTTAGCGAAATGGTTTCTTTCAGCAGTGACGAAAAGACAGAGATATTTGACGCTAAGGTTACTACTTCTTCTCCAAATGATTCAAAGCTTATAGCTGATGCAGTTGGAAAGGTTGCACCTGAGGCTATTTCAAGACTTAAATCCAAAGCAACGCTAAAGATAGTTGATTATGCTCAACTGCCTACTGCTCCTTCATCTCCGAATGAAATAAAGAACGTAATAATTGCAATGATAGCAGGACTTGTTATATCTGTCGGAATTTCATTGCTCAGAGCGTTCCTTGATAAAAAGATGAGATACAACGAGGAAATGACTATGATTGGAGATATTCCAATTCTTGCAGCTATTCCAAAATTTGACGCAGTAAATAAATCTAACAAAAAAAAAGATAAGAGGGAGTCAGTATGAAAAAATATCCAAAAAGAGGCTCTTTTCAAGATGTAAAACTCAATGCAGAAGCTGTCGGCTTTCAGATTAAAGAGTCTTATAAAAAAGCAAGAACAAATATTGCTTATTCAATTGTAAAAAAAGGCTGTAAAATGGTGTCTATTACAAGCTCTTCAAAATCCGAAGGAAAGACTATTACTGCAGTTAATATAGCTATTGCACTTGCACAGCAGGTTGATACCAGGGTACTGATTATTGATTGTGATTTGAGAAGGCCTCGAATTCAATCGGTGCTTGAAATACCTGTTGACAAGGGAATTACAAATTACCTCAATTTTGAATGTGAGGTATCTGATATAGTTTACACTTCTAAATTAGACAATCTTGACGCTATCTGCTGCGGTACTATTCCTCCGAACCCGTCGGAGCTTTTATCAAGTGACAATATGAAAGAATTAATCAAAGAGCTTTCAAAACAATATGATTATATTATATTTGATACTCCGCCAATTGGCGTAGTAATTGACGCTTTACCTATAATAAAGCAAACTGACGGTGTTGTTGTTATAGTCAGAGATAATGTTACCGATATCAGGGACTACAAAAAAACAATTGATATTCTCAAACGCTCCGAAGCTAATATTATCGGTGTTATATTTAATGATGTTGAGCCTGTCGGTAAACGCAAATACGGCGGAGGATACAAATACGGTTACTACGGCGAATACGGCTATTAATTTTTTTGTTAGAGGGGTGTAGTTTTGGCGAAAAGAATGTATGCAAATGAAAGAAAAAACAATATTTTCGAAAAAAAGGTTATGCCTGAAAATAATATTTATTATGCAACCTTAAAAACAAGACACGGTTACCGGTGGCTAAGAAGATTTCAGGATATTTTATTCTCTCTGATAGCTATTATTATTCTTTCTCCCGTTATGCTGATTACAGTTATTTCTATCATTATTGATGATCCCAAAGGAGGTCCTGTTTTTTCGCAGATAAGAGTGGGAAAAAACGGTAAAGAGTTTAAAATGTATAAATTTCGCTCAATGGTTGTTGATGCGGAAGACAGGCTTAAGGAACTGCTGGAAGAAAATGAAATGGATGGACCTGTTTTTAAAATTGCCGATGATCCGAGAATTACAAGAGTCGGAAAATTTATAAGAAAAACAAGTATTGATGAGCTTCCACAGCTTTTTAATATTCTAAAAGGAGATATGAGCATTGTGGGACCTCGTCCAGCTTTGCCCAGAGAGGTTGAGCAATATTCTGCTTATCAAGCCCAGCGATTGTTTATTACACCTGGTCTTACGTGTTATTGGCAAATTCAGCCAAACAGAAATGACATTTCTTTTGATGAATGGGTCGAGATGGATATACAGTATATCCGTGAACGCAGTTTTCTTGTGGATTGGAAAATCATATTTAAAACAATTATTGCAGTTCTTACTAAACAAGGAAGATGATTTGGGAGGTACATATGAAAGGCATAATTTTAGCCGGCGGTTCCGGTACCCGACTTTATCCGCCATGTGTCAGGTAAGCCGACAAAGTGATATTACCGATTTTGAACCGGATTGAATGATATATACAGTTTTAACAAGATTCATACACTGACAGTGTTCGATTCAACAATCTAACACTTAGAGAAAACATCATTGCAGGGTATACAGGGTTCGACTGTATAAAACAAGGGCAATATGATTGTCGGGGTAATTGGATACGACAGCATAAGAAAACACTTAGCCGTGTGAACGGTAAGAGGAATTAGAGAGAAAGGCCATCCATATGGATGTGTACATAGAAAATTAGAGGATATGCCCGATGAGGGTCGGAGGAGTAAATAACATGAAGAATTACAAAATCGCCGTTGCGGGCACTGGTTATGTGGGTTTGTCAATTGCCACACTGCTTTCTCAGCATCATCAGGTAACTGCAGTTGATATTGTTCCAGAGAAGGTTGAGATGATCAACAATCACAAGTCCCCAATTCAAGATGATTATATTGAAAAGTACCTTGCAGAGAAGAAACTGAATTTGACCGCAACACTTGATGCAAAGGCTGCATACTCTGATGCTGACTTTGTTGTAATTGCGACCCCTACAAACTACGATAGCCACACTCAGCACTTTGACACATCTGCAGTTGAAGTTGTGATCAAGCTGGTTATGAAATATAATCCAAACGCCATCATGGTCATCAAATCTACTATTCCTGTGGGATATACCGCAAGTGTGCGTGAGAAGTTTGGCAGCAAGAACATCATCTTCAGCCCGGAGTTCTTGCGTGAGTCCAAGGCCCTATATGACAACCTGTATCCGAGCCGTATCATTGTTGGCACTGATCTGAACGATGAGCGATTGGTAGAGGCGGCACACGAGTTCGCTGGTCTGCTGCAAGAAGGTGCTATCAGGGAGAACATCGACACTCTGTTCATGGGTTTCACCGAGGCAGAGGCTGTTAAACTGTTCGCCAATACATATCTGGCCCTGCGCGTGGCTTACTTCAACGAACTGGACACCTATGCAGAGAGCAAGGGGCTGAATACCCAGCAGATTATCGATGGTGTCTGCCTTGATCCGCGTATCGGTAGCCATTACAATAACCCGTCCTTTGGTTATGGCGGCTACTGCCTGCCCAAGGACACCAAGCAGCTACTGGCTAACTATGCTGATGTTCCAGAGAACCTGATTGAAGCAATCGTTGAGAGTAATAGAACAAGAAAAGACTTCATTGCAGACCGTGTTCTGAAACTGGCTGGCTACTACGGCTATGATGCAGAAAATGAGTTTGATGAAGACAAGGAGAAAAATGTCACTATTGGTGTTTACCGTCTGACCATGAAGAGTAACAGCGATAATTTTCGCCAGAGCTCTATTCAGGGTGTCATGAAGCGCATCAAGGCAAAGGGTGCCACGGTTGTGATTTATGAGCCGACACTGAAAGACGGTGAAACTTTCTTTGGATCAGTAGTGGTTAATGATCTGGCTAAGTTCAAGGAAATGAGCCACGCCATCATCGCAAACCGCTATGACAAGTGCCTAGATGATGTGAAGGATAAGGTTTACACCAGAGATATTTTTCAGAGAGATTAACAAGGTGGGAAAAACTATGATTATTACACAAACACCTTTCCGTATGTCCTTTTTTGGTGGCGGAACAGATATGGAAAGCTTTTTTAGAGAAAATGGTGGCTCTGTTTTGTCTACCACATTTGATAAGTATTGTTATGTGAATGTAAGACACCTGCCTCGTTTTTTTGATTACTCTACTGAGTTGTCTTACTCAAAGACTGAGCGTGTGACAAGTATTGATGACATTCAGCATCCAGCAATTCGTAATGCGATGAAGATGCTGGATATGCACGAAATTCGTCTTACATATGAAGCTGATCTTCCTGCACGTTCTGGGTTAGGAACATCAAGTTCTTTTGCAGTAGGAATGCTGAATGCCTTTTATGCGCTAAAAGGAAAATATGCTGATAAGAAAAAATTGGCAGATGAAGCAATTTATCTGGAGCGAAATTTGTGTCAGGAAGCAGGTGGCTGGCAGGATCAGATTGCAGCATCATTTGGTGGATTTAATCGTATCAACTTTAATGCGGATGGATATGAAGTCCTACCTGTGATCATTTCACCTGAGAGAAAGAAGCAGCTAAATCAAAATTTAATGATGTTTTTTACTGGTTTTACTCGGTTTTCTTCTGAGGTTCAGAAAGCGAATGCAGCAGATAAGGTTGATAAAACAGCACAGTTAAGAGAAATGCTGTCATTGGTTGATGATGCAGAGAAAGTTTTAACGGATAAGGAAAAGAATCTTGACGATTTTGGTAGACTGTTGGATCACACATGGAAACTTAAGCGTCAGACGGGATCTGCTGTTTCTACAAATAGCATTGATGAACTTTACGCAAAAGGTATTGCTGCCGGCGCGTTGGGCGGAAAACTTCTCGGCGCTGGTGGTGGTGGGTTCCTTGTATTTTATGTACAGCCAGAACATCAAGATGCAGTTCGTTTGGCAATGCGCGACCTACTCTATATTCCGTTCAAATTTGAAGATGGTGGAACACGTGTAATCCATTATACACCGGAAGACTATACACCGAAGGATTGAAAACATGAAAGTAGTGATTATGGCAGGCGGGAAAGGCACTCGTATTTCCTCTGTAGCGAGTGATATTCCTAAGCCGATGATAAAAATTGAAGGCATTCCGGTGTTGGAACGAGAAATCAAATGTCTGAAAGATCAGGGATTTGATGACATTATTATGACGGTAAGTCACCTGGGAAATATCATTATGGATTACTTTGGTGATGGTTCTGAAAACTCTCCAGCAACAGGAAAGCCGTTTGGCGTACATATTGAGTACTATTTTGAAAAAGAGCCACTCGGCAATTGTGGTGACCCCCAAAAGTTAGATTTGAAA